>OFMG01000014.1_pt1 | contig 246909 bp, 249 predicted proteins | sample 1541751 | NCBI WGS metagenome assembly OFMG01 (sample SAMN04209232, study PRJEB22552) | human gut metagenome | biome: gut; material: feces | host: Homo sapiens | place: USA: Oklahoma
AGATAGACCCTTATAGGGTCTGGTCAAACCACCCGTTCAACGGGTGGTTTTGATTTGGGAATCATTGGAGTAATTTCCTTGTTTCAAAACAAGAAGAAATAAAAAATGACCGCCTAGAGCAGTTCTCCTTAAGAAAACATTGTTTTTTTCTGATGTTCTTAAGGAGAACTGCGGCAGCTGTCTGAAGAAGAAAACGTATTGGATAGAATCGGGGTAAATAAAAAAGCTGAAATCCTTCGGGTTACAAGAATTTCAGCATTCTTCGTTTTCTGATGAAGCAGCCCCTAACCTGCGAAGTTAGACGGTCAAAGCCAACTTAAACGGGACTGACCGCCCTTCCACAAGCGGTAGCCCTTTTCTAAGACTATCTTACAGCCTTTGCAGAGAATTTGCAAGGGCTTTTTTCTGCTTAATATCTCCGATTCACATAATCATCAATGACGGATTTTCGGCTTTCCTCCTGAAACACCCCTTCTTCCCGCAAACATTTTAATATGAGTGTGCTGGTGGAGTGGAGGATGATACCTTCTTCCTCAATGACGATTTCAAAGAGCTTTCCCTTAAGGAATTTACTGCGAATCTTGATAAAATAGGCTTCCACCCCTTTATAGTCCAGCATCCGCAGTGCTGTCAGGGTGGCTTTATCTTTTTTGCTGTAATAGTAGTTGCTCTTTTCCATATAATCCCGTTTCAGTTCATAATCCATGTCACGGGTGGTGCTGACTGTTTTCATTTCTTTTGCCAACGCGTTGTAATACTGATAGTTGAACAACGCTTTTTCCAAAGTATCCATGTTACGAAAGGGGCCGATGTCGCCATAGATCACGGCTTCGTAATTGCGCTGCAAATATTCCCGTTTGGTCATATCGCCCTTGGCATACTGGTCGATCAAACTTTGGCGGTATTTGAAATATTTTTGTATGGCATTCATGAATCCAACCTCTTTCCCAGCCATTCCCTATGGTGTGACCCTTCCTGTTCTGTTACAATGGACAAAAAAGGGGAGGGTTTTATGGCAACATTTTTGGAGTATTATGAGCGGGAGATCATGTCCCGCCTGACCATGGCAGACCTGATACTGAAAACCGGACAGGAGCCTTATGATCTGACGCAGATGCTTTCCTGCCTGCAATTATCGAAAGAACAGGCGGAGTCTCTGCTGGAAACAGCCCTTGTCAGGGGCATTACACGGAGCCAGTTCCTTGTGCTGCTCCAAAAGGGTGACAGTGACATCTGTCGGATGTTTCAGCGGGAACTGCGCTGTGGTTTGCCTGCTGTTTATACACCGGCACAGATTTCCTACATCTATGACTTAGACTTGGAGCAAGTGGAACAGGCAGCGGAACAGACGGGGCTCAATCCCTGTCAGGGAAAAAGCCTGTCCCGCCTGTTTTCCGCCATTGATCTTAGTCGTACACAGTACTGGTTCTGAGGCTGTCAGCCACTTCTTTGCCAGCCAGTGCTTCCACCAGTGTCAGGGCGAAAGTCATGGCTGCGCCGGGGCCTTTGCCGGTGATGACATTGCCGTCACGGCATACTTTGTCAGCAACGGGTGTTGCACCAATGAGGCGATCTTCCATGCCGGGATAGATAGTAGCTTTTTTGCCCTGCAAAATGCCCAGATGTCCCAATACCATAGGAGCGGCACAAATAGCACAGACAAATTTGCCTTCTTCATGGAATTTCAGCAGGAGTTTGCCCAATGCTTCATTGTCCTGCAGATTCTGAGCGCCAGGCAGTCCGCCGGGCAGAATCAGCATATCTGCTTCGGATGCTACTTTTTCGTCAAAGAGCATGTCCGCACGATACGTAACACCGTGGGAACCTGTTACAGACAGTGTGCCCGCAAGAGAAACGAATTTCGCGTCTAAGCCTGCTCTGCGCATAAAGTCCAATGGTGTCACAGCTTCCATTTCTTCAAAGCCGTCTGCCAGAAAAATCAATGCTTTTTTCATGTGAAAAACACCTCCGTTACTGTTTTTTGGCATAGCCAAATGTATTTTTTATGTTTACTGATTTTATTATATGCGTTTTTTTGCTTTTTTTCAATGGAACAAAAAGAAGGGTGTCTCAAATGGATTGACAGGTGGTTTCCGAGCGGGTATCCTAAGGAAAAAAGGAGGCGTGTTATGGAAATCGAACGGAAGTTTTTGACCAAGGAAGTGCCTTTTTCTCTGGCGGATTTTCCCGCGCGGAAAATTTCCCAGTGTTATATCAGCATGTCCCCCACCATTCGTCTGCGGCAGTGGGATGATCGTTATATTTTGACAGTAAAGGGAAAAGGACTGCTGGCGAAAGAGGAATTTGAACTGGAAATCACCAAGGCGGAATATGACCATCTGCTGACAAAGGCGGAAAGTCCCGCTGTGGAAAAAGTGCGGTATCTGGTACCGTTGGAGGATGGCTTGACGGCGGAAGTGGACGTATACGAAGGAAAGCTGGCAGGGCTTATGACCACAGAAGTGGAATTTCCTACGCTGGAAGAAGCGGAGGCCTATGAGCCGCCCTACTGGTTTGGGAAAGATGTATCCTTTGACCATCGCTATAAAAATACCAGTCTGTCTTTATATGGCATACCGGAAGAACAGGAATGAAAAAGGGCTGTTAGGGGTATCTTCATAAGAAAACAAAGAAAGCTGGAATCCGTTGTTTCCTAAGGATTTCAGCTTGCTTATTTTTTTGAGACTTTATGTTTTCTTCTGAAGATAGCCGTCGCAATTCCCCTTAAGAAATCAAGAAAAACAAATAACAATGTTTTCTTAAGTGGAATCTGCTTTTACACAGCCTTTTTTTCGTTCTTTTTTCTTTTCCCTCAGCATAGACTGTATCGGAAAGACAAGCAAAGGGGAGAAGAAACGTGTATCAACGGCGATATGATAAAGTGTATCTGATGCTGCGGCAGGAAACGGCAGGTTATGGCATGGGCAGTCGGGGGCCTTGGGGCAGCTGTATTCTGGAAATCAAAAACGGACAGGGAAAATTAACGGTGGCGGTGGAAGGACTGCGCCCCCTTATCCATGGACAGTATCAGGTTTATGGGCTTTTGGCAAAGGACGGAGAATGCAAGGGGATTTCCTGCGGTGAACTGGCTGTGAACAAACAGGGACACGGAGAAATGGCATGGGACTTTGATCCGGATGCTTTGGGCGGCGGTTACACTGTTGAGGATTTGTTTGGGGTTACGGTGGCAACGGAAACGGGAAACAGCCTGTCTGCGCCTTTGACTGCCTATGTAGGGGAAAAACGGCAGTGGCGTGCTCTGTTTTCTCCTTTGGAGGAGGAACCAGTGTTGCAGGCGGCGGAAACGGCTGTGCTGGAGCGTCCCGTTGTGGAGGAAAAAGCTCAGGTCATTGAATTACCCCAAAGAGAACCAGAGCAAAAAGAAGAAAAAACAGAAATCATCCAGCAGACAGCTCCTGCTAAGGAACAGCCGGACTTTTCCTACCATGGGAATTTCCGTGGATTGCTGAAAAAATTCCGTCAGGAAATGGCGGAACTGGAGGAAATGGGCATTTTAACGGCGGAGGAAAGCGCAAGGATACTGGGGAAAAAGTCTGTGGAAGCTGCAAAGAACGGAAAGGACTGCCGGGAGGTTCCCATAGAGATTATCAAGAAAGAAGAACAGGCAGAGCCGCCCAAAGAGCAGGAACGGGTTTCCTGGGTGGAAGCGGATGAACCAGAGCCAGAGGAAAAACAGGAAGAAACCTTACATACAGAAACCCAGAAGGCGAAGGAATGTGAGGAAGCAGCAGAGGAAATGCAGGAACCCAAAACAGAGGTGGAATGGGATTTCTTTGCGGGCAATCGTCGTATGACGCCTTTTGCAGATGGAACGCCGTGGATTTGCATTTCTCTGAAAGAGCTTCTTTATTTCGGTGAGATTCCATCTCAGCGACAGCGGGATTTCTTTTTCCTGTTGTGTTATCATCGTTATGGACACCTCATTTTGCATCAAAGAGAAGATGGCATGGAGGTGGGTCTGCCGGACAGCTATGACAGCAGTGCCAGACGCCGGGCAGAAGGATTAGGCTTTACGGAATTTCGTCCCCTGCCGGGACAAAAGGACATGGGTTACTGGATTGGGCGTCTTTCACGCTAGGAACTTCCAAAAAACCGTTGCGGAATTTTCGTTTCGATAGTATGATTAATACAATGCGAATCTGAAAAAAAGGAGCAACATCATGAGAATACGGAAAAAACCTTGGGCAGAGGAAGAACTTGCCCAGAACGACCATGTGATGAAAAACGCCGAAGCCCTGAAAGGCAAATGGCGGGAATATTTTGGCAATGACAATCCCATTTATGTGGAAATCGGCTGCGGCAAAGGCGGCTTCATCCGTAAAAATGCAGAAGCTTATCCCCATATCAATTTTGTGGGTATTGAACGGAATCTGAGCGTTGTGGCGGTAGCGGCAAGACGTACCACAGAAGAACTGCCGAACTTGGCACTGGTATGGGATGACGCGAAAAAGCTGTCTGATTTCTTTGAAGTAGGGGAATTCCAGCGGCTGTATCTGAATTTCAGCGACCCTTGGCCCAAAAAACGGCAGTATAAACGCCGCCTGACTTACAGAGGATATTTGCAGAGCTATCGGGAAGCCTTTGGTGACAAAGGGGAAATCTTCTTCAAAACTGACAACCGAAATCTCTTTGAATTTTCCCTCAATGAATTCTGCGCCGATAACTGGAAACTGTCCAACATTTCTTTAGACCTGCACAATAGCGATTATGAAGGCAATATCATGACAGAGTATGAAGAAAAATTCTCTGCGCAGGGGATGCCCATTTACCGTCTGGAAGCTCGTTACGGCATGGACGAAGAACAGAAAAAAGACTGAGATTAAAAAAGCACGAAATCCAAGAGATTTCGTGCTTTTTTGTTAGGATAGTGTACCTCCTCGGATAAGAAAGAGGGCTTCATCCACATGCTCTTTTTTTACATAAAAAGTATAAGAGATTTTCACGGAATTAACGCCGCCAAAGCCGCTGAAGGAGATGCTTTGATTGACGTTGTCCATTTTGACGCGGTAAGGGATGTTGTTTTCCACCAGAATGTTGAGGATACGCTCTTTTTCAGCCGCGGTGGATACGGTGATGCATTTTGTCATTCGAACCATAGGCACGCTCCTTTCTAAGGCCTTTTTTTCATTATATCATATTTTTTCAGCGTTTTTCAATTTTGAAGATATTGACATATATAGATGATCGATATATTATATAGATAATCTATATATGGAGGTGGAAAGATGGCACAGGAAAAAGGTGTAGGCAATACATCCGTATTGCTGCTGAAACTTTTGGAAGAAAAGGACATGTACGGCTACGAAATGATCGAAACGCTGGCAGCTCGTTCTGACGATACCTTCCGATTGAAGGCAGGAACCCTCTATCCCATACTGCATGGGCTGGAAAAAGACGGTTTTGTCACATCCTATGAGGAAGCGGCAGAGGGGCGCACCAGAAAGTATTATCGTCTGACGGAAACAGGCAGGGGGGAACTGGCAAAACAGACCGAAAGATGGAACGCTTATGCGGCGGCAGTACATAAGGTATTGAATGGGGGTGCTTGCTGTGAAGGGATTTAAAGAGATATGGAGCAGATGGAAAGCATGGCTGGCGAAGGATACACTGTCGGAAGAAGACCTTGTGCGGGAAGAAGTGGCAGACAGATTTCGCAGCCATCTGGCAGAATGCCGGAAAGCATGGAAAGCAGCCGGCATGACAGAGGCGGAACAAAAACAGGCGGAAGAAGCAGAAATTTCTTTGATTCTGGCAAAGATGGAAAGCGAAGAAAAGAAAGAAGAAAAAATCGAGGAAAAAGCAGAACCGGAAGCACAGCTTTCTTCTGCTGAAATGCAGGCATATGTAGATACGGTTTGTGACCAGATTCGTTGGAAACAGACCAGAAAAGCTGTGGCGGAGGAATTGACAGACCATTTGCTCCTGCAGAAGGAAGCCTTTCTGGCGGAAGGATTGTCGGAGGAAGAAGCGGAAAAACGCACTGTGGAGGAAATGGGTGACGGCATTGCGGTAGGCATGGTTTTGGACAGAACTCATCGTCCCAAGCCGCAATGGCAGATGGTGTTGGTGGCGGCGGTATTGCTGTCCATGGGTCTGTTCTGCCGATTGACCATCGATCAGGTATCTTTTGGTATAGATATTGTGGTGCCGGTGCTTTTGGCTGTGGCACTGTTTGGAGCGGCATATTTTCTGGATTTTACCCTGCTGGCAAGAAAGGCAAAATGGGTGATTCTGTTATTTCTGGCAATGCTGATTTTGGCTGTTCCTTTTGTAGAAAAAAGCGGCGGAGAAAGTGTATTTTTCTTTTTTGATTACGCTTATGCATTGACAGGAATGGCCTTGCTGGCGCCGTTGCCTTTTCTTTCTGTACTGTTTTTCATGAGAGGAAGAAAAGAAAGAGGATACTGGTTTAGCTGGCTGGCAATGGCAATTCTGGCGGCACTGCTGTTTTCTTTCGGGAAAATTTCTATGGTATTGATTTTTTCCATCTCTGCCTATGGAGCATTTGCTGTGGCAGTAGGAACAGACTGGTTTTCCATGGGAAAACAGAAGGGAAAACGGCTGTTGGCGCTGACAACAGGAGCAGGCATTGGGGTAGGAGGACTGGCGATGCTTGGAATACCTGCCCTGCGGTATCGTCTGAGCTTTGCCGTTGCGCGCGTGACAGGCGGGGAATTTGGAGGCGGTTATTTCAGATATTTGGTGGAAAATATCTGGGAAAACTGTCGTTGGCTGGGCAGTGGAACCCTTCCCCAGAATGAAATGGCAATGAGCGTACAGCTTGTGCTTTCTCAAAGACAGGACTTATTCAGCAATGACATTTTGCTGTCCAGACTGGGGTTTGCCTATGGAAAACTGGCGGTGGCGCTGGTATTGGCGGTGTTTGCCTTGTTTTTCCTGCTGTCTTTTCAGCAGATCCAAAAACAGCGCAGTGCTTTTGGACGGATGACGGCTTTTTCCATCTGGTTGGTGCTGCTCATGCAGACCGTATTCTTTACGGCTTATAATCTGGGATTTATGTTGGTGGCACCTTATGCGCTGCCTTTGGTGAGCTATGGCAATACGGTGCTGTGCATCAACGCTCTGCTTGTGGGGCTGCTCTGCTCCGTATTTCGTCGGGGCGAAGGTGTCCGGGATAAAGACTTGGCGGCGGCATAAAAAAGAGAGAGAATGTTTTTACATTCTCTCTCTTTTTTTAGTTCCAATAAAGGTTTGGCAGAACACCCAAGAAAATAAAGATTGCCACAATAATCCAGAAGGATACGGTGAATATCTTTTCTTTGGGTGCGTCTGTATCAGCCGGTAAAGCAGGCGCTGGTGCAGGGTTCCGCCGCAGGAACAGATAAATGAGCAGTGCCAGGAAAGGCAGGAAGATCAAGCATTGCAGACCTACGCTCACCAGTTCCTGTGCGAAAGAAAGTTCTTCCACAACACCTTGCTGGGGTGTCTGGGCGGTGGTGGCAACGCAGTTTAATGCGTTGATAAGAAAATGGGGCAGCATAGAGGCAAAGATGGAGCCGGTGCGCTGTACCATAAACGCGAAGATCACACCCAGAAGAAAGGCGTACAATGCCTGCTGAAGATTCATGTGAAGCATAGCAAACATGAGAGCACTCATCAGCAGGGCTTTTTTTGCCCCTAAACTCCGATAGCCATGCAGAGCAGCGCCGCGGAAGAGCAATTCTTCAAAAACAGCGGGCTGTACGGCAATGACGAACAGCAGAGAAAAGAGGGAGCTGTCGTTAAGTTCCCCCATGGCTTGCTCTACCAGATTGGGTTGGAGCGGAGATGTGAGTACCACGATCATGGAAATGAAGGGCAGAGAGCAATAAGCGATGCCAAGGCAAAGCAAGGCGTTTTTCCAGTTCAAAGGCTTAATGGAAAAGCATTCCTTCACCGAGGCTTTCTCCGTTTTTACATAAATGACCAGCATGGGAATGAATACCAAAAACTGCATGATGATGTTTGACCAGTCTGAAGGCAGACCCATAACGTTTGTCAGCAAAAGCCCCAGCACCGTAGAGCCAATCATGAAGAATAGAAATACAAACAGAAAGTATTGGTTTGCGCGTCGTGCCATAAAATTCCTCCTTAATTCAAAATAAAAAACTTCCGGCGCAGGGAAAAGAGGCCCCTTCCCCGCCCGAAAGTTCCGTGTGTCCGTTTGTTTTGTCTGGAAAGCTTAGATTTCTGTTTCCTTTTCTGTGTCAGATGCCGTGATGGCTGCCGCCTGATTATATTTTTTGTCATATTTGCGGTTGATATATTCTGTGCAGAACATTTTGATGGTGGCGAAAATAGGTACCCCGATAAACATACCCAAAGGCCCCATGACAGCACCGCCTACTACAACGGCAAGGATGATCCACAGCGGGCTTACATCCAGAGAGTTCCCCAGAATCTTGGGCCCCAGGAAGTTGCCGTCAAACTGCTGCAAAGCAAGGATGAACAGACCGACCCAGATGCCGTGGATGGGGCTGATGAGCAGTGTGATGATGACTGCGGGAATGCCCCCCAGGAATGGCCCGAAATAAGGAATCATGTTGGTAACGCCGATGATCAGACTCAATACCAAAACCAGAGGCGCTTTGATGAGAGTCAGACCAATGAACGCCAGAATGCCGATGATCAGAGAGTCCAGGGCTTTGCCTACGATGAAGCTCTGAAAGATATTGTGGATACGGCTGCCGTTGTAAAGAATACGGTTTGCTGTTTTTTCAGAAGTCAGAGCATAAATGACTTTCCGCAGCTGGCGCAGAAAGTTTTCTTTGTCAAAGAGCATATAAAATGCAATGAAGATCGCCATGATCAGATTGAATACGAAACGTCCCATGGTGAAGACGTTGCCGATGAAGGTTGCCAACATTTTGGAAATTCCATCGGAATCCTGAAGGAATCCAAATTCTCCGCTGCCTGTCTGCAAGTTTTCAGAAACACCCAGAACCGGTGTCAGCAGTCGGTTGATGATGTTGTTCACATCTTCCCCATCGATGAAGTCTACCTGCATGAAAAGATCTTCGATCTTCTGGTTCAGTGTAGCCGTATAGATAGGAAGCTGTTTGGCAAAATTCACAACAGATGTTTTGATCTCAGGCACCAGATAAATGGCAATCCAGATGATGCCGCCGATGACCATGGTGTAGATCAGCGTAATGGCAATGGCGCGGGTCACCCGCGGATGCCGCTGGAAAAAAGAGTTGTTTTTCATGGTATGCCGTTCAAAGAAATTGATGAAGGGATTCATGACATAGGCGATCATAAAGCCCATGAGAAACGGCAGACACAGACCCTGTGTCACTTTCAGAAATGTATGTATGGTATTGCTGATGCTGGGCAGGTTGCCGACGACTTTTTCAAAAAGTACAGTGGCTGCCAGCACGATGAATACATATACAGCAATTTTAAAATATGGTTGATCTGTTTTTTTCCAATCCCATTTTTTCAATGTCGTTGCGCTCCTTTATTTGTTACTGAATTCTTATCCTACTATACTATGATTTCATGGAATGTGCCATATGGTTTTTGTAAAAATTTTCGGAAGCAGCTATGACTGCGGGGGAATGAGAGGTGAAAACGGGATCTTTCTCCGTCTTTTTTCCACATGATAACGATTATATATGGAAACGAAAGCGGGAACAAGGGCAGAAGTTTAAGAAAAACATAATATTTTCCGCCGAAAAGATTACGTTTTCCCCAGTGCGTTGACGGGGATTTTTTTGCTGTTTATAATAAAGAAAAATCGGTCAGAAAGGCGGAAAAACCATGGAAGAAGAAAAAATTCAGCAGTTTGCGTCAGATTTTTTTCGGGTGGAAGAAGAGATCGGCAGCGTTATCATCGGACAGAAAGAACTGGTAAGGAATGTGCTGACAGCAATGGTTGCGGGGGGCAACGTGCTGCTGGAAGGCATGCCCGGACTTGGGAAAACACAGCTGGTCAAAGCCGTGGGGGACGCGGTTGACCTGGAGTTTTCCAGAATCCAGTTTACACCAGACTTGATGCCCGCCGATGTAACGGGCACAACAGTCATGAACCGGGAAGAAAACGGCAATATGTCCTTTGTATTCCGAAAAGGGCCCATCTTTGCCAATCTGGTGCTGGCGGACGAAATCAACCGTGCCACACCAAAGACCCAGTCTGCACTGCTGGAAGCCATGCAGGAACATACGGTCACTGGCGGCAGCCAGACCTACCGCCTGGAAGAACCGTTTTTTGTGCTGGCGACCCAGAACCCACTGGAAACAGAAGGGACATATCCTCTGCCGGAAGCCCAGATGGACCGTTTTCTGTTCAAGCTGGATGTAGCTTTCCCCAATAAAGAGGAATTGATGAAGATCGTCTTGACCACTACCGATGGCAAAGTCCATCGGGCATCCAAGGTTATGGACGGCAAAAGACTGCTTCAGATGCGGGAAATTGCCCAGCAGGTGCCTGTGGCGGAACCGGTGGCAGAATACCTGATGGATTTGATTTTGAAAACCCATCCGGGAAATCCGGAAGCGCCGGAAGTGGTGCGGCAGTATGTGCGCTATGGAGCAAGTCCTCGTGGCGCTCAGGCGGTTTTGCAGGCGGCAAGAATCTTTGCTCTTCTGGCGGGGCGATACCATGTGGCGTATGAGGATATCAAGCAGGCGGCGAAACCTGCCCTCAGACATCGTATTTTCCTGAACTTTGAAGGCATGGCAGAAGGAAAAACTTCCGACGAGATCATAGAGGCGTTGTATTAAAATGAAAATACTCAGGGAAGCACTGACAAAAGAATATCTGAAGCGGCTGGAAGAAATGGCCATCCGTCTGAAACACCGCCTTTCCACAGACGGTTACAGCGGTGCCAGACGTTCTATGGCAAAGGGCAGTTCCTTGGAATTTTCCGATTACCGGGAATATGCTGCCGGAGACGATCTGCGGCGGGTAGACTGGAATGGCTTTGCCCGTTTTGGCAAACTGTACCTGAAGCTGTTTCTGGAGGAAAAACAGGCTTCTGTCCATGTATTTCTGGATTGCAGCCGTTCCATGGAACAGGATGGAAAATCCTTAGCGGCAAAGAAATTGGCAGCATCCTTCGCCTATGTGGGACTTTGCGGCGGCGATCAGGTGCATCTGTTTGCCTTTGGGGATACCCTCCGAGCACAGAAGCGGAATCTGGCACAAAAGGGACGCTTTCTGGAAACCGTGGATTTTCTGGACAAACTGGAAGCAGTCGGGGGGACTGCGCCTTTGTCCGCAGCCATGGGATGCGGCCCTTTGCGGCGGGGCATTGCCGTTGTGATTTCTGATTTTATGACAGACAATGGCATCGAGGATACGGTGAAGCTGCTCCAGCAGAAAAAACAGGAGGTTTTGCTGGTACAGGTTCTTTCAAAGGAGGAGGAAGAACCGAAAGTGGGCGGCGCTGTTCGGCTGGTGGATGCGGAAACGGGAGAAAGCAGAGATCTGGAGCTGAACGAAGCCATGGCGGCAGCTTATAAAAAAGCCCTCATGAAACAGCGAGCGGCTCTCAGAGAATTTTGCAGCCGCCGGGATGCTGTTTTTGCCCATGTGCGGGAAGATGAAGACCTGTTAAGGGTGTTATACGAGATGATGAGATAGAACGGAACAAAAAAAGACTGTCTTTCCGGGGGGAACAGACAGTCTTTTTTTGAATGTCAGAAAAAGGAAAAAAGTGGAGCAAATAAGCGGTTCTCTGGGGAAGAACAGAGGGTCAGTGGAGGAAATCTTACAAGAAAGAAGCGAAATTCTTATATTTTTCTGAAACATTGGCATTCCCCTTGCAATGAAAACTGTTTTTCGCTACAATAAAAACAGAAAGGATACCCATGCAGAAATTGCGTAGGATAGGGGGTTAGGAAATGAAGAACTTTTTCAGAGCAGCAAAAATCTGTTTGGCTGCCACAGCAGTTGTTTGTCTGGCGGCTTGCGGAACACCCGAAAACGCGGAGAATACAGCGCAGACGGGGATGACTCCCGCAGAATATGCAACAGCGGCGCTTCAGAGTCTGGAAGAAGCAAACAGCTATAAAGGCGCGATGAATGTGGTTTCCAATATGCAGGACAGCAGTGACAGTACAGAAGTGACGGTTTCCCAGATCAAGGAGCCTTTCTGTATGCAGATCACAGAAGTGCTCAACAGTGCAGGCGGACAGAGTTATTCCACACAGCGGTATCTGGAAGCGGAAGATACCAATGTGAATCTGTTTATGAATTATAACAACCAGTGGACAGAAATGTCTTTGGAAAAAGACGCGGCTTTGGATTCCGTACAGATTTATGATGTGCGGGAAAATATGATTACACTCCTGCAGCATACATCTACCTGGCAGGAAACAGCAAGAGAAAACAAACAGGTGACACTCCAGGGTACATTGCCGGCAGCGGATGTTTATACCGTTGTGGAAGGCGGAAAGCTGCTGCAATTGGCTGGTATGAGCGGCATTGCGGAAAATTATTATGAAGGCGTGGCAGATGTTCCCGTTACTTTCGTATTCAAAGAAGATACGGGCGAAGCAGTATCCTGTCATATGGATTTAGCGAATGTTTTGCAGACAGTGACAAACAATGTACTGAAAGAATTGCAGGCAGACAGCGCAGGCATCACCGTGCAGGAATACGGTGTGACTATGGATATTTCCGATCTCAATGGTGTGCAGTCCATCGAAATTCCGGCGGAAGCCCAGGGCGCCATCAATTATGAACAGGAAATCACCAGCATGAACGAAAGTGATGCGGCGTAAGAAAAAAAGATTTTCAACGGTTGTGTATGAAAAAACATACATGACCGTCTTTTTTTGGGGCAAAAATCCCGGAAAAATGCAAAAAACATGGATTTGGGCTATATTTTGCGGGACAGATGCGCTATAATAGGAAAGATTTGAGTAAAAAAGAATAGAGAAAAGGAGAACAACAAACATGATCGCAGCACAAGGTGTAAGCTTACAGTACGGCGGACGCGTACTGTTCAATGATGTGAACATCAACTTTACCAAAGGCAACTGCTACGGACTCATTGGTGCTAACGGTGCCGGCAAGTCCACATTTTTGAAAATACTGGCAGGGGAACTGGAACCCAACAAAGGTTCTGTATTCATTACCCCCGGCGAACGTATGGCAGTACTGAAACAGGACCACTTCATGTTCGACGAATTTGAAGTTGTGGAAACCGTTCTGTACGGCCACAAACGTCTCTATGACATTATGAAGGAAAAAGAAGCCCTTTACGCAAAAGAGGACTTTTCCGATGAAGATGGCATCAAGGTATCCGAACTGGAAGGGGAATTTGCGGAACTGGACGGCTGGTCTGCCGAATCCAACGCGGAAATCCTCCTGAATGGTCTGGGTGTTACCAACGAATTCCATTATGTAAAAATGAAAGAATTGACAGGTACCCAGAAGGTGAAAGTCCTGCTGGCACAGGCGCTCTTCGGCAATCCTGACATTCTGCTGCTGGACGAACCTACCAACCATCTGGATCTGCACGCTATCAAATGGCTGGAAAACTTCCTGATGGACTTTGAAAATACAGTTATCGTCGTATCCCACGACAGACATTTCCTGAATAAGATTTGTACCAACATCGCCGACATCGACTATGGCAAAATCACCATGTTCGTTGGTAACTACGATTTCTGGTACAGCTATACACAGATGACACAGCGTCAGTTGAAAGATCAGAACAAACGCGTGGAACAGAAGATCAAAGAATTGCAGGAATTCATCCAGCGTTTCAGCGCCAACGCTTCCAAAGCAAAACAGGCAACCAGCCGTAAAAAACTGCTGGATAACCTGCAGATGGATACCATCAAACCTTCTTCCAGAAGATATCCTTTCTGCAGCTTCAAACAGGATAGAGAAGTGGGCAATGACGTACTGCTGGTAGAAGGTCTGTCCAAGACCATCGACGGCAAAAAAGTGCTGGATAACGTAAGCTTTATGATTCGTCCCAACGACAAAGTTGCTTTCGTTGGGAAAGACGAAATCGCAAGAACCACACTGTTCCGTATCCTCATGGGCGAAATGGAACCCGATGAAGGTACTTTCAAATGGGGCATTACCACAAAAACAGCTTACTTCCCCAAAGACAATGCGGAATACTTCGATGGCTGCCACGATTCTTTGATTGAATGGCTGCGTCCTTTCGCAAAAGAAGGGGAACAGTATGACGCGGACATCCGTGGCTGGCTGGGCAGAATGCTCTTCAGCGGCGAAGAAGCCCTGAAAGAAGCAAATGTTCTTTCCGGTGGGGAAAGAGTACGCTGCATGCTGTGCAAAATGATGATGAGCGGCGCAAATGTTATGATTCTGGATGAACCCACCAACCACCTGGATCTGGAATCCATCACCGCACTGAACGAAGGTCTGATGGAATACAAAGGCACATTGCTGTTCGATTCCCATGACCATCAGTTCACACAGACCATTGCAAACAGAATCATCGAGATTCTGCCTGGCGGTATCATCGACAGACAGATGACCTTTGACGAATACATTGAAAGTGAAGAAATCGACGCAATCAGAGAAAAAATGACCGGGGAGGCGTAATCAGAATGATTAACGGAAAAATCGATTTGAGAAGCGACACGGTAACGGTGCCCACCGAGGAAATGCGGAAAGCCATGTATGAAGCTGTTGTAGGCGACGATGTTTATGGTGATGACCAGACTGTAAACGAACTGGAAGCGCTGGCAGCGGAAATCATGGGCAAGGAAGCTGGTCTGTTTGTACCCAGCGGCGTTATGAGCAATCAGCTGGCACTGTTTACCCATGTGAACCGTGGGGAAGAAGTGATTCTGCCTGATAACTGCCATATCGTAGCACATGAAGCAGGTGCGGCTGCCATCATTGCAGGTGCACAGCTGCGTACTGTACAGAATGTGGGTGGGGAAATGCCTCTGGATATCATCGAAAAATATATCCGTAAAGACCCTGACGACATTCATCAGCCTAAAACAGCACTGATTTCTTATGAAAACGCCGATTCCGACGGTCAGGTAAGAAGTCTGGAATACATGAAGAACGTAAGAGAACTGGCTGACAAATACCATCTGCCCATCCATCTGGACGGCGCACGTATTTTCAACGCAGCTACCGTTCTGGGTGTAGAAGCAAAAGAAATCGCACAGTATGCGGACAGCGTTTCCGTTTGTCTGTCTAAAGGTCTGTGCGCACCTGTGGGCTCTGTGCTGGTGGGCAGCAAGGAATTTATTGATATTGCCAGAAGAAAACGTAAAATCATCGGCGGTGGTATGCGTCAGGTAGGTATCCTTGCGGCAGCCGGCAAAATCGCGCTGAATGTCATGTCTAAACGCCTTCAGGAAGACCATGACAACGCCAAATATATGGCAGAAGCTCTTTGCGGTGTGAAAGGTCTGGAAGTTTATAAGGAAAGACAGCAGATCAATATGGTATTTTTCCGTTTGAAAGATTATCCCCTGTCCTCTGCGGAACTGGTGGACTATATGGCAAAACATGATGTCATCATCAACGGTGAAGATAACGGCATCATGCGTTTTGCCACACATAAATATGTAACAAGAGAAGAAATCGACAAAGTAGTCGATCTGATGAAACAGGTATAAGACTTATGGCGAAGATATTTATTGTACTGGCTTTGGGGTTTGTTGTGGGCTTCTGCGGCATCCTCAAAGAAAAAGGGCTGAAGATCAACGCCAAACTGCAAACTGTTTGGCTGATGCTGCTCATATTCTGTATGGGCGTCAGCATCGGCAGGAATGGTGACATCATACAGGCTTTGCCGTCTTTGGGCGGCAAGGCTTTGTTGTATGCGGTTTTGGCAGTTATTGGCTCCATTGTGGCAGTGTATCTGCTGACAAAGGTATTTTTGCGGAAGGGGGCAAAAGAATGAGCAAAGCGATTCTCATTGCTCTTGTGCTGGGCATTGGCGCGGGTGTTGTGATGCCGGAAAACGTCAGCGGTTTTCTGGATACGGCATCTTCTTACATGTTGCTGATCCTGCTTTTTTCCGTGGGCATTGATATGGGTGTGAACCGGGAAGTATTCGGACAGATCCGCCGCATGGGTCTGCGGATACTGGTGATCCCTCTGGGGGTTATTCTGGGCTCTCTGGCAGGGGGCGCAGTCTGCGCCATGATCCTGCGTATGGATGTGAAAGAAGGTCTGGCCATTACTTCCGGTCTGGGTTGGTACAGCCTGTCCGGTATCCTCATGACAGAGGCAGGAAATCCCATCGGTGGCACCATTTCCTTCCTGTCCAATGTGTTCCGGGAAGTGCTGACATTCCTGCTGGTGCCTGTGCTGGCAGGCAGAAACGTTTATACAGCCATCGCTCCCGCAGGGGCAACAGCCATGGATACCACATTGCCCCTTTTGAGTAAGTATACAGACAGCAAGACAGCCATACTGGCTTTCGTCAGCGGTGTTATCTGCACGTTGGCCATGCCAGTGCTGGTTCCGCTGTTTTGTTAAAAAAATTGAAAAAAGTGTTGACAAAGTTCTGGTTTTGTATTATGATATCCAAGTCAGCTGAAAACAGCAAGACACAAAACCAGATATGCGGATGTGGCGGAATTGGCAGACGCGCTAGATTCAGGTTCTAGTGGGCATTACGCCCGTGCAGGTTCAAGTCCTGTCATCCGCATCTAAGAAAAAATGACTTGCAAATGCAAGTCATTTTTTTATTTCCTGTGGGACGAAAAACAACCTGCAACAGACGTTTTTGTCCCGGTTTTGCATGATATACAAAATACTTGAAAATTTTTTAGCAAAAAGTGTTGACAAGGAGAAGAATTTATAGTATTCTAACTAAGCAAAGAAAAACATGTACAGAAAAAAGTACAATATGCGGATGTGGCGGAATTGGCAGACGCGCTAGATTCAGGTTCTAGTGGACATTACGTCCGTGCAGGTTCAAGTCCTGTCATCCGCATCTGAAAAGGCCATTGCAGAAGCAGTGGTCTATTTTTTTATCTCAGGCTTTCAAAGGACAGTTAGGAGGAAAGAAAATGAGTTTGGACAGAACCAGAAGATGGATGCGTTTTTGTTGTTTGATCGGTTTGTTCTGCATCATCTATACGATTTTTACAGGGGATTATTCCGGCAAAAGTCCGCTGATGTGGATCGGTCTGCTTTTCATTGCGGCGGCGGCTTTCATTTATTTTCGCCATGGGGTTTGCTGTCACTGCGGCAGACGCCTGCCCATTCATGATATTTATCAGGGGAAATTCTGCCCTTATTGCCGAGGAGATCTCCATATGAATTCCTCCTCTACACCCAGAAGATAATAATAAACGGATGTTTCCATGAACGGAAATGTCCGTTTTTTCGTTGGAGATGGCTTTTCTTCCATACTTATGCTATGATGAAACAAAGGGGGGATTGACATGACATTGAAGAAACTGCGGAAAAAATATAAGATGTGGCTGACACTGGCATTTGTATTTATGGTTTTGATGTTCGTTTTGATGGGATTACAGATTGACGGATGGGTTGAGGTTTGTATGGGGGCAACATTCTTTTGCTTAGTTATGGTGATTTATGTGATGCTCCGTTATGGCAGATGCAGGGTCTGCTACAATTTGCTGGACCCTTATGTCCTGTTCCATGGGGGGCACTGCAAGTTCTGCGGTACACCTGTGGAGGATGAGGAGGAGAAGAAATGCTGATTTTTCGGAATATGCGTGAAATGACAAAAGACGAAATCAAGGTTTTTTTGCGGGAGGGCAGAAAAATCGGCTGTGCCGTGCATACAAAAGAAGAACGGCAGGAATTATTGGAAGCACTTTCTCGTTCCAAAGAAACGGGGTTCCCCCAGTTTGTACTGGTATATGAAAAAGATGTGCTGATGGGCTTTCTTTTCATTTACGGAGAGGAAGGGCATACTTGGATTATCCACAATGCCGACGAAAAGACATACGAGCAGGAAAAGGAAATGCTGGCGTATGGCCGTGATTTATGCAAAAAATTGGGCAGTGAAAAGCTGGCGGCATGTTTTCAGGAACAGTTGGAAGAAGTGGAGCGCATGGGGAAAAGTCATCGGGAGGCACGGGTAGCATGGAACGCAGAAAAAAACAGAAAAAAGAAAGAAAGCTGACAGCGGCTGAACAGAAACGGAAGGAAATGTTCTTAGAGAAAAAAGCCGCATTGGAAGCGGAAGGTTTTGAAGCCCATGACCTGACCATTTCTGCCGTTTATGCCAATGTTATGGCGGTGGTGCTGGCTTTACCTATCTTGTTGGTGCTTTGGGCAGTTTTTGTCTGGAAAAATGGCCATGGTTCCATATCCAGTCCCATGTTGCTGGTGGTACTGGTATTGTTTTTTCTGCTCATTGTTGTTCATGAAGCTATCCATGGCCTGTTCTGGTCTTTTTTCGCAAAAAATAAATGGAAATCCATTTCCTTTGGGATCATGTGGAACTCCCTGACACCTTACTGTACCTGTCAGGAGGAATTGACAAAGGGGCAGTATGCCATTGGCGGAGTGATGCCTTGTGTGCTGCTGGGGATTGTGCCGGCAATTGCGGCTATTTTTCTGGGGAGCTTGCCTTTGTTTTGGGTAGGTGCGCTGATGATTCTGGCGGCCGGCGGCGATTTGACCATACTTTGGAAACTGTTTTCTTCTTCTGATTTCAAAGGAGAGGTGCGATATCTGGACCACCCTTATGAAGCGGGTCTGGTGATTTTTGAAAGAACTTTTTCAAAAGTTTGAAAAAAGTTGTTGACAAAGAATCTCTTTTATAGTATGATAGTCAAGCAAGTTCAAAAAAGCATATGCGGATGTGGCGGAATTGGCAGACGCGCTAGATTCAGGTTCTAGTGGACATTACGTCCGTGCAGGTTCAAGTCCTGTCATCCGCATCCAGAAAAAAGACCATCGTAGAAACGATGGTCTTTTTTTATGCCAGTTGCTTTTCTTCTGCAAAGCGCTGCTGTACTTCTGTGCGGATTTCTCCTGGCTCTTTGCCAAGAGCCGCCGCCAATTCTCCGTAAAGGAGGGATTCCGCCTGTTTCAGATACCGCTGTTCTGTTTGAGAAATGTGTTTTCCCATACGGGCGTTTTCTTCGATCTTCCGGTAGAGAGATTTCATCAGCAGTAAATACTGCATGCAGTCATGGGTGTTCAGCATCTCACCATAATGATTGGCAGTTTCTTTGTGATCACGACTGCGGAAAGGCTCCGCCGAGATGCCGCTGATGTTGTCCAGATAGTTTTTTGCTTCAGCGGCGGAAATGACGGGACGCATAAATGCCCGAGTGGAAACGGAAACGTGGATGGTTTCGGAAAAGGGAGAAAAAAGCGGAATCAGGGTGTAGTATAGGCGGCCATCTTTTTGCTGGGGAAGGGGCGCAACGTCTGCCACGCGGCATGCGCCTGTATTGCCATAAAAAACCAACTGATCTTTTCGATACATGAAAACACTCCTTTCGCTTTTCTTGTGCTGTTTTTAGGATTTCCCAGAAAAACCCTTCGTATTCAGTGTATCACTGTTTTTTGCCCAAAATCAAAGGAGAAATGGGGCAAAAACGCATTTTTGTGAAGGATGTGCAGGGGGTGAAAAGGAGGTTTTGTGCAGAAGTCCTAGGGGTTGTTGGTGAATTTTTCGGGAAAAAGATATAAAAAAAGCCCCTTTCAAAAGAAAGGGGCTTTTGTGTCTTGTGAAATTACAGGCTCATTTCCAGTTTTTTGCGCATGTCTTCGATCTGTTCGTCTGTCAGATCCATAGGTTTGTACGCAATGGTGATGCCGTCGTTTTCATAACGAGGGATCAGGTGCAGATGGAAATGGAATACAGTCTGACCAGCAACGGTGCCGTTGTTCTGCATCACGTTCATGTGATCAAAGCCCAGTCTTGCCTTCATTTCTCTGGCGATGATAGCTGCCAGACGGAACAGTCTGCCGGCTTTATCAGGGTCGATTTCAAAGATATTGGCAACGTGTTCCTTCACCAGAATCAGCACATGGCCTTCATTGGCGGGAAAACGATCCAGAATTACCTTAAATTCATCGTTTTCATATATAGTGGCGGAGCCGAATTCCCCCGACACGATTTTACAGAAAATACAGTCGCTCATAAGTATTCATCCTTTCGTATGTGATTTGCTATCAGTATAGCACGAAAGGAAGAAGATTGCACAGATTTTTGTTCAAAAATATTTGCTGAACAGATAGGTCAATGCGTTGGCGTGGCTCTGCTTATCTGTGAGAATCTCGAAAAACAGGTCACGAAGGGCGCCGTCGGGCACTGCCAGAAAGAAATTCCGGTAGAAATCTGCCGCGTCCAGTTCCTGCATGAGGGTTTCCTCCAGATAGGCTTTGGGGTCGATGACTTCCAGTGTGGAAGGGGTCTGGCTTTCGTCTGGTGTTTCCGGCGTTTCACCTGTGATGAGAAACAGGGCTTCCCGCAGGTTTTTCAGATGCTTTTTCTCATCCAGATACATGGATTTGAGCATATCGGCAGAGGAGGAGAGCGCTGGCGCTTCTGTCAGCAATCGGCGATAACGATTGGCAAGCTGTGCTGTTTCCTCCGTAGCCACTTTCAACAGGGCCAGCAGACGATCGTCCTCTGCCAGCTCCTGAATGGCAGGGTCTTTGGCTTCCCGCGCCGTCAGGCTCTGCCGCTGGAAATAATGAGTATTGCGATTATATGGGTACATGTTTGTCAGTCTCCTTTGCTTTTTTCTATCATATCTATGCAGTAAAAAGGTGGGACTTGCATAAAATCGCCTTTTTTTCAGAAAAAACAGAAATCTTCTGGCAGTTGCCCATTTTTTCTGTTATGATAGGAAACAGTGAAAAATAGTATATTACAGGGGTGAATTCTCTATGAAACGAATTGTATTGACAGGCGGCGGCACAGCAGGCCATGTGACGCCCAATCTGGCGATCCTGCCTTTGCTGCGGCAGGAAGGCTGGGAGGTTTTATATATTGGCTCCGAAAACGGCATTGAAAAGAAACTCATTGAGGCGGAAGGCGTGCCTTATTACAGCATCCCCACAGGGAAACTGCGCCGTTATCTGTCCAGACAGAACATCACTGATATGTTCCGTGTGGTGAAAGGCGTCAGCGAAGCCACCAAACTGCTGAAAAAACTGAAACCTGATCTGGTATTCTCCAAAGGCGGCTTTGTAGCAGTGCCTGTGGTGCTGGGGGCAAAGAAAAACAAGATTCCCGTTATCATCCATGAATCTGATATTACACCGGGTCTGGCAAACAAGATTGCGATGCCTTTTGCAAAGACTGTCTGCACCACGTTCCCGGAAACACTGAAATATGTGCCCAAGGAAAAAGGCATCCACACAGGGACACCTATTCGTGCGGAACTGTTCACAGGGGACAGACAGAAAGGGCTGGAAGCCTGCGGTTTTGACGGCACAAAGCCTGTTCTGCTTCAGATGGGCGGTTCTCTGGGGGCAGTGAAGCTCAATGATGCCCTGCGGGAAAGCCTGCCTTCTTTGCTGAAGGATTTTGACATCATCCATCTTTGCGGCAAAGGTCATAAGGAAGAAAGTCTGGAAGGTACAAAGGGATACCGCCAGTTTGAATATGTCACCGATGGTCTGGCAGACCTGTTCGCGGCAACAGATGTGATCATTGCCCGTGCGGGCAGCAACTCCATCTCCGAGTTTTTGGCACTGAAAAAGCCTCATCTGCTGATTCCCCTTTCCGCAAAGGCAAGCCGCGGCGACCAGATTCTGAACGCCGCGTCCTACGAAAAACAGGGCTTTGCCATGGTGCTGCCGGAAGAAGAACTGACAGCCGCAACTATGGAGGAAAAAGTGCGTGAACTTTATGCAAATAGGGAAACATATATTGCGGCCATGGAAAAGAGCACCCAGAATAACGGCGTGGAAGCAGTCATGGCGCTGATTCGCCAATTTTAATAAAGATTTAAGAAAAACAAATTGACACAGACTTTTTGCGTGTAATACAATATTTTTCATGTATGAGATGAAAAAAGCAGGCAGGAGGAAAACAACCATGAAAAAATATATCAGTTTGATTCTGGCGGGACTTCTGATGTTTACAGCGGCAGGATGCAGCAGTGAAGCACAGGCGGAAACCGATACAGAAGCCACGGGGGAATATGTGAATCTGCAGGCACAGATGCCCGAGAAAGGCGAGGAAATCGCTGTCATCGACACTTCCAAAGGCGTTGTGAAAATGCGTTTCTTCCCCGAAGAAGCACCCAAGGCAGTGGAAAACTTCAAAACACTGGCAAAGGATGGCTACTATGATGGGCTTACATTCCACCGTGTCATTGAGGACTTTATGATCCAGACAGGTGACCCCACAGGCACAGGTACTGGCGGTGAAAGCTGCTGGGGAGAAGATTTCGAGGATGAAGTTTCCCCGAACCTGCATTTTTATAATGGCGCTGTTGCCATGGCAAATAAAGGCCCTAACACCAACGGCAGCCAGTTCTTCATCGTGCAGGCAAAAACTGTGACAGAAGATTATCTGAAAACACTGGAAGATGCCCGTGACAACAACGAAGAAGAAATGGGCGTTACCATCGGCGATGAATTTTATACATTGAGCCAGCTTTATCCCGACAGTGTTATGGACTATTATCGGGAACATGGCGGCGCAGTGCATCTGGAATATGTTTACGGCAATGCCTACACCATTTTCGGTCAGGTCATTGAAGGAATGGACGTTGTAGACGCCATCGCGGCTGTGAAAGTGGATGAAAACGCCAAACCGCTGGAAGATGTGATCATCAACAGCATTACATTTGAACCCTACACAGCACAGTAAAGAAAGATAGAAATGAGGATTTGGAATATGAGAAAAAAACTGGTTTTGGTATTGACATTGATGTGTGCCGTTGCGGCTTTTGCCGGCTGTGGGAAAGAAGAAGTACCCCAGCAGGAAGTTTCCTACAATATGACTTTCATCAATGAAACAGGGGAAGGCGCATCTGCCCTGAAAATCCGTCCCACAGAAGAAGACGACTGGACAGATAATATGCTGAAGGAATCCGAATGGAAAAACGGTTTTTCCGTACCTGTTACCCTGAATGGTATGGTACCTGTGGTGGAAAACGGCTGGCAGGTACAGATGACATTCACAGACGGCACAGAACAGGTTTGGGAAAATGTTGTGCTGGAAGACGGTGACACCATCACATTTACACTGGAAAATGGTACCCCTTCCGTGACACACATGCCTGCCGAAGATATGACAGAAGGCACAGAAGATGTGCTGGATGACAGCGATGTACAGAACCAGTTGGATAATGAATCTTTGCAGGATGATACCCTGACAGAAGAATAAGAAAAAACAGAGAGGATATGGCAAAAGCCAGTCCTCTCTTTTGTTTTGTAAGAAAGAATTAAGAGAAACCATCGGTGTTTTCTAAGATTTATGAGTTATGATAGCTATGGAGTGTATGGTAGCTTTTGAAAAACAAAATTTTCGCCATACAGGGAAACTGGCGAATGATTTAAGGAGGCAACCTTCATGAAAACAAAAAAAGAAAACATACTGGTGCTGGTAACGGCGGGGAAAGAATCCAAAAGATTCATGGAACTGGCCAAAGATGCCGCAGAGGCAGGCAACGGGGATTTATACATCTTGCATGTAGCGCAGGGCGAAAATATATTGGAAAGCGGAGAAATGTACGAAATGCAGCGGCTGGCGGATTACGGATGCCGGCTGGGCGGACAGGTCTGCCTGTGCTGTGAGCAGGACGTGGCAGCTTACATCAGCCGCTTTGCCAGGGAAAAAGACATTACAGGCGTGCTGTTGGAGCCGCCGGTGAAAAAAGAGAAAAAATCTATCTGGAAAGAACTGCTGGAGCGGATCGTGGCCCTTTTGCCGCCGGGCACCTGCCTGCTTTCCGAGAGAGAATTGGCTGCCGCGGCAGTATGACAGAAAAACACAGGACGCAAGCAAGTTCCTCTTAAGAAAACAACGGATTTCCTTTTTATTGATTTCTTCAGAGGAACTGCGATTGCTGTCTTCAGAAGAAAACAATCCGGTAAAAACATGATAGTTGAAATCCTGTGTACATTAAGGATTTCAACTATATTTGTTTTCTGATGAAGCAGCACCTTGGCGGCAGACCTGTGTTTTTTTGCTGTTTTTTGAGAGCCAGAGAGGCGGAATTGCTATTTTTTGTTGCAAATCGGGCAAAATTATATTATGATTGCAAAGAGCAAGTTTTTTGCGAAAGAATGGATGATAAAGTTAAAGGAGAGAAATGATATGAGTTTGTATGAACGCTGGATGGAAAAAGCATTTTCCAAAGAAGGCAGAAGTGTGGATGCGATTTGGGATGAATACCTGCCCAAGGAACAGCACATCTATGAATATATTCTGGCAAATAAACTGACAAAACTGGAAGGTACAGTAAAAGAACTGGCAGAACGTTTCTCCATGACCACAGAAGAAATCGTGGCTTTCGTGGACGGCATCAATGATGTACTGCCTACACCTTATGAAATGACAAAGCTGGAAGAAGATACAGCCATTGTACTGGACATCGACTTTGAACGTCTGTTCAAGAAAATGGTGGAATATCATGCAGAACACCTGTATCAGCTGCCCCAGTGGGACGGCATCTTTGACGCAGACACCAGAAAACGTCTGACACTGGAACAGAAACGCTCCAGAACCATTGTCAAAGGTGAAAAAATCGGACGCAATGACCCTTGCCCTTGCGGCAGCGGCAAAAAATACAAAAAATGCTGCGGAGCGAACCTGTAAGATTATGAAAACCATTTTGCGCAAGGTAGACCCCCAACAGCCTGATGCAGCCATCATCGCCGAAGGTGCGGAAATCCTCAAAAGAGGCGGGCTGGTTGCTTTTCCTACGGAAACTGTTTACGGCTTAGGGGGCAACGGTCTGGACAGTGAAGCCTGCAAAGGCATTTATCTGGCAAAAGGCCGTCCTTCCGACAATCCTTTGATACTGCATATCTCCCAGATCAGTGAATTGCGTCCCATTGTGCGGGAGGTTCCTGCGGCGGCGCAGAAACTTATTGATGCTTTCTGGCCAGGCCCGCTGACGATGATATTCCCAAAAGCAGATATTGTGCCTGATTCCGTCACTGGCGGACTGGATACGGTAGCGGTGCGCTTTCCGTCTCATCCTGTTGCCATGGCGCTGATTCGTGCGTCAGGTCTGCCCATTGCGGCGCCCAGTGCCAACGCATCCGGCAAGCCCAGCCCCACAAGGGCATCCCATGTGGCTTTTGACCTGGATGGGAAGATTGACATGATTCTGGATGGCGGTGCGGCAGAGTGGGGATTGGAGTCCACCATTGTGGATGTTTCCGTCACACCCCCTATGATCCTTCGCCCCGGTGCCATCACAAAGGAAATGATGGAGCCTTTTGTGGGTGAAGTAACCGTAGACCCTGCCATTTTGCAGAAACCGAAGGAAGGACTGCGTCCAAAAGCCCCCGGCATGAAGTACACCCATTATTCTCCCAGAGCGGAAGTATATCTGGTGCGTGGAGAAGGGGTACAGGCTAAAATCAATGCCCTGACGGCACAGGAAAAAGCGGCAGGGAAAAAAGTAGGCGTTCTTGCCACAGAGGAATCTAAAGACGGCTATGAGGCGGACATCGTTCTGTCTGTGGGCAGTCGGGAGAATCTGGAGGAAGTAGGCGCTAATCTGTTCAAAGTATTGCGCAAATTCGATTTCTTGGAAGCAGATACGGTATACGCGGAAGTATTCCCTCTGGAAGGGGAAGGGCTGGCCATTATGAACCGGCTCCAGAAATCTGCCGGATACCGTTTCATTGAAGCGAAAGGAGAAGAAAAATGATAGCACTTGGCTGTGACCACGGCGGTTTCCCTCTGATGAAGGAAGTCATCGCTTATTTAGACGCAAACAACATTCCTTATAAGAACTATGGGACATTCTCCGAAGAATCCGTGGATTATCCCGTATATGGCAAACTGGTTGCTCATGCCGTAGCAGACGGCGAATGCGAAAAAGGCATCCTCATCTGCGGCACAGGCATCGGTATCTCCATTGTGGCAAATAAAGTCAAAGGCATCCGCGCGGCACTGTGCGGCGATGTGTTCTCCGCAAAAGCAACCAGAGAACATAACGATGCCAACATTCTGGCAATGGGCGCTCGTGTGACAGGCCCCGGTCTGGCGCTGGAGATCGTAAAAGCATTCTTGGAAACACCTTTTTCCAATGATGAACGCCATATCAGAAGAATCAAGCAGATCGAAGATTGATAAGGGGGAAATCCATGAGTAAATTATTCGTATCGGAACATCCGCTGATCCAGAGCAAAATGGCAATGCTGCGTGACGCAGAAACCGGCTCCAAGGAATTTCGTGAGATCATCGGCGAAGTAGCCATGCTCCTTTCCTATGAAGCCACCAGAGATCTGCCTTTGAAAGAAATTCAGGTGCAGACACCGGTGGATGTGGCAATGTGCCGCACCATCGATACCAAACTTGCCATTGTGCCTATTCTCCGCGCGGGTATCGGCATGACAGAAGGTCTGCTGCGGCTTATGCCCACAGCAAAGATCGGACATATCGGTCTGTATCGTGACCCGGAAACACTGCTGCCTGTGGAATATTACTGCAAACTGCCTGCCGATGTGGAAGAAAGAACTGTCTTTCTGACAGACCCCATGCTGGCAACAGGCGGTACAGCGGAAGCTGCCATCGGATTTTTGAAGGATAAAGGCGTGAAGAAAATCATTTTCCTGTGTATTCTGGCTGCGCCCGAAGGCGTGAAAAAGATACAGGAAGCCCATCCTGATGTAGATATCTATGCGGCGGCTTATGATACATGTCTGAATGACCATGGCTATATTGTGCCTGGTCTGGGGGACGCCGGTGACCGTATTTTCGGTACGAAATAAACTGGGTTCCTTTTTTCGGCCTTTGCCGAAAGGGTTAGGAGTGAATTTTTTTGGTAGAGCATAACTGGTTGTTATATATTGCGGCTTTTGCCTGCGCTTTTGCCATTACGCTGGTGACAACACCTTTCGCAAAATGGCTTTCCGCAAAAGTGGGCGCCATTGACTATCCCAAGGATAGAGGGGTACATAAAAAACCTATGCCTCGTATGGGCGGCGTTGCCATTGTGCTGGGCTTTCTGATTACGGTGCTCATGGTCTATTTCTTTGACCGCAGCATGAGCCCCAAACAGTTTGCGGGCTTCATCGTAGGTGCCGGCATCATCGCGGTGCTGGGCATGATCGACGATATGAAAGACCTGCCGGCAAAACTGAAATTCTGCGTGCAGATCGTAGCGGCGCTGATCGTTATTTTCTCCGGCACACAGATTCAGATTGTACTGTGGCCTGTAACGGCAACATTGCAGAAATTAAGTATTCCCATTACGCTGGTGTGGATCGTTGGCGTTACAAACGCTGTAAACCTGATCGACGGTCTGGACGGTCTGGCGGCAGGGGTAACAGGCATTGCGGCTCTGAGCCTGATGGTACTGTGCATCATGACAGGTACCACCACAGCGGTGGTGCTGACAGCGGCTCTGGCAGGGGCATGTCTGGGCTTCTTGCCCCGTAACTTTAACCCCGCGGAAATCTTTATGGGGGACACAGGCTCCACATTTTTGGGCTTTGTGCTGGCAGTAACCAGTATTTTGGGCGTGTTCAAAGGCTATGCCCTGCTGGCGCTGGTAGTAAGTATTTTCTGTATTGGTCTGCCGATTTTCGATACCATTTTTGCCATGCTTCGTCGTATGGCAAAACATCAGCCCATCATGCAGGCAGACAGAGGGCATCTGCACCATAAACTCATCGACCATGGTTTCAGCCAGAAAAAGGCGGTACTGATTATGTATGCCATCAGTATTTTTCTGGGACTGCTTGCCATCTTCATTGCCGTCAAAGACTCCCGTATCTTCGTGGTGGCTTTGCTGACAGTGGTGGTACTGAGTTTCATCATTTACTATTTCAATGCCCACATCAAAAATAAAAATCAGTAAGGTTCAGAGGAATCTGCCCTTTTAGGGGCTTCTTCATAAGAAAACAAAGAAAGCTGAAATCAAAGGATTTCAGCTTTCTTATTTGATGGGATTTGATTGGGTATGTTTTCTTCTGAAGAAAGCCGCCGCAGTTCCCATTAAAGAAAAACAATGTTTTCTGAATGGGAACTTGCTGAGCAGATTCCTCTTTTATTGTGAAGGGAAGGGTTTTGTAGTATAATAACCCTGTACGCATAAAGAAAAGGAGGGAGAGATATGGCGGAGGAAATCCGTATTTTGAAAGATTTTATCGAAAAAGAAGTGCCAAAAGCGCCCCCGCTGTATGTGTCCGTCTTTTTGATGACAAAAGCGGCAGAAGGCAAGACTTCAGCGGCAGAAATCGCGGAAAAACTGGAAATACTGGAAGGTGATGTGCTGAAAGCATGGCGGTATTGGGAGGAACGGGACTATTTCGCAAAAGAAGCGGCGCAGGTGTCCCAGCCTAAAGCCATCCCCTCAGAACGCCCCCAGTATTCTCCTGCGGAATTGTCCTGTTATCTGAAACGAGAGGACGTGAAGCGGCTGTTTCAGTCTGCTCAGCAGAAATTGGGCAAGACCCTTTCCAGCGGCGATATGGCGACATTGTTCAGCTTTTATGACTGGCTGGGACTGCCTTTGGAAGTCATTGACCTGCTCTTGACTTATTGCGTTTCCCGTGGTAAACGGGGGATGCATTATATCGAAAAAGTAGCCATGGGCTGGGCAGAGGAAGGCTTGGATTCTCTGGAAGCCGTGGAAGAATATTTGCAGATACGCAAGGAGGGCTATGGTGCCATCATGCGGGCCTTCGGCCAGGGAAAACGTCTGCCTGCGCCGGAAGAAGAAACGTATATGAAAAAATGGCTGCGGGAGTATAAATTACCTTTGGATGTGGTGATAACGGCATGTGAGCGTACCATTATGCGTACTGGTGGTGTCAGCTTTCTCTATGCTGATAAGATTTTGCAGCAGTGGCATCAGGCAGGGGTGAAAAGTCAGGCGGATATTGCCAAGCAGGACGAAGCTTTTGCGGCAAAACGCGCCCAGCAGAAGTCTTCTGAGCAGCCCAGACAGACAGCACCCCAAAGACAGAACCGTTTTATCAACTACACCCAGCGGGAATGGGACTATAACGAACTGGAACGATTGGAACGGGAAAAACAACGAGAATGGTAAGGCAGGTGAGAAATTTTGGCAACCAGAACACAGATTTATAAAGAAATCCTGCGGGAATATGACGCTCTGCGGACAGAACAGGCGGCAAAACTCCGTCAGCGGAAAGAAGAAATCTACCGCCGTTTGCCCCGTGTGCGGGAAATCGACGAAACCCTTTCCATGCTGGGTGTGCAGACCGCAAAGCTGGTACTTTTAAAACCCGGTGATATGCAGGATGCCTTGGTGGAAATGCGTGCAAAACAGAAAGAATTGCAGACAGAACGACGGATGTTATTGGAAAGCATCGGTTTAACGCCAGCGGATATGGAGTTGAAATATGTCTGCGAAACCTGCAAGGATACAGGCTATGTGGATAATGTGCCTTGTACCTGCCTGAAACAGAAGGTTATGGACAAGCTCTATGACCAGTCCAATGTGCGGGATATTGTGAAAGTGGAAAACTTCGACCATTTTGATGTGCGCCTTTACAGCGAGCAGGTTTCCAAAAAAGAAGGCATTTCTCCCAGAGAAAACGCCATACAGATTTTGCGTCAGGCTCTGGCTTTTGTGGAAAACTTCGCTGATGGGGGGCAGAACCTCCTGCTTTACGGCGCAACAGGCTTAGGGAAAACATTCCTGTGCAGCTGTATCGCCAAAGAACTGTTGGATCAGGGATATGTGGTGCTGTACCTGACGGCAGGGCAGCTGTTCCGCAAGCTGGAGGAAATCCGCTTTTCCAAGGATGAGGACGGGGAGAAAGAAGAATGGGACAAGGAACTGCTGGAGGCAGACCTGCTCATCATCGACGACTTGGGTACAGAGTTTGCCACCCTCTTTACAGCGTCGGAACTGTTCCGCCTCATCAATGACCGGAAACTGAAAAACAAATCTGTCATCATTTCCACGAACTTAAATCCCGAGGACATCACCAATCAGTATTCAGACCGCATTACTTCTCGTTTGAGAGAGTATAAAGTGCTGAAATTCTTCGGGGATGATATTCGTGTGGTGAAGAAATTCCGAAAGTGAGGGATTGCCATGAAAAGCGAGTTGTGCCAGATTCCCGGTGTGGGGCCGAAAATGGCGTCCTATCTGGAACAGCAGGGCATCTATACCCTTGCAGACCTGAAAGGAAAAGACCCTCAGGAAATTTATGAAAAAGATTGTGCCGCTAAAGGATTTCGGGTAGACCCTTGTGCCCTGTACGTATGGCGGCTGGCGGTCTACTATGCGGAAAACAAGGAGAAAGACCCGGAAAAACTGAAATGGTGGTACTGGAAAGACCACCCATACCCGGAAAGATAAACAAAAAGTCGTTCTTAGAAAATAAGGACGACTTTTTTTGTCGGAAAAAACAATACGATAAAGACAGGTTTCGCCAAAAAAAACAGGCATATTTCCGTAAACTATGGCTATGGAGGGAAAGAGACATGGAAAAAACGGAAATTTTACTGGAAACGGAACAGAAACTGCCCCCTTTGGGGAAAGCCCTGCGTCCTGCGCCTGCCCCTAAGGCGAAGCAAAAAACTTCTCTGTCACAGGCGGGAAGATACGGCACATTATGGGCAATGGTGTATCTTTGGAGCGGCGGCGAAGTATTGCAGATTTTACATCCCCTTGCCATGAGCATATTGACGGTGTTCCTCGGAAGTGGTCGGGTATTCTGGCTGGCATTGTCGGCGGCTGCATTGGGTGGTATGGGAAATGGCGCGGTTTTGAAGCATGGAGCGGTGCTTTTGGCGGCAACACTCATTCATTTGACATTGGGACGCTTTGTCACAGCGGAAGAAACCTTGAAAAAAGCCCTGTTGGGTGCTTTTGCCATGGCCTTGGGCGGATGTTTTTACGCCGTGGGGCAAGGCGGACTGACATTTTATTTTGTGGTGGCAGGGGTAGAAAGTGCCATGGTGCTTGGCATTTCCCTGTTGGTGCAGAAAGGGGCAGGCGTGCTGTTTGTCCCCAAGAGAACGGCAGTGTGGAGCCGAGAGGAAACTTTATCGGTGCTTCTGATACTGGGCGGTGCTCTGACGGGAGCGGCGCAGATGGAACTGCCTTTTTTGCAGGACAGGCTCTTTCCTGTGCTGACGGCGTTGTTTTTGCTGGTTGCCGCATGGCGGGAAGGCGTTGGCGGCGGCGCGGCGGCAGGGGCTCTTATGGGCTTTCTGCTCTTTGCCTGCGGTGTGGGGAATTTGTCCCTGTTTGCGGTGTTGGCTTTGGGTGGATTGTTGGCAGGATGTTTGAAAGACGTGGGTAGGCTCTTTGCTGGGTTGACATTCTGGATGACGGCGGTGCTGTTCAGCTTTTACGGTGAGCCTGTTTTTGCCAACAAGGAGCAGCTTCTTTGGCTGGGTGTTGGTGCCTTGCTGTTTTTGTTCTTGCCCCAAAAGATACTGGCAGGGGCTGGGGGACTTTGGCAGGCAAATCAGGCAAAAGACCGCTATACCCAGATGCGGGAAATGGCGGAGGAACGTCTGAGGGGGTTCGGAAAGGCTTTTCATGGTCTGGCAAAGGTCTTTGGCGGCGAAGAAGAATTGAGGAGACAGGAGATTTCCGCGCTGGTGGATACAGTGGCGGAGAAAGTCTGCCAAAGCTGCGGCATGGCGCACTATTGCTGGGATGAGGAGGTATATCGTACTTACAGCATGGCATTTTCTGCTCTGTCCTGCTGTGATGGGGCGGGACGGGTCACCACGGAACAGTTTCCGGCGTGGTTTCAGGAAATGTGCCCTCGAAAAGAAGCCTTTGCCCAAACGGTATGCACTGTCTATGAACGGTATCGACAGGATTTGGTCTGGGCAGGCAGATTGCAGGAGTGCCGGAATCTGGTGGGACAGCAGTTGGATGCTGTGGGCGGTATTCTGGAGGAACTAACAGGACAAATGGATACAGGATGTATCATTCTGGAAAATTTGCAGGAAAGCCTGACCCTTGCCCTGCGGAAAGCAGGCATCCGTGTACGGGAGGTACAGGTCACCGAGGAGAAAGGCGGCAGAGGCAAACAAGTGCGGCTGGTGGTGCGGGGATGTAACGGCAGAGGCATTTGCCGGGAAACCATCCTGCCAGTGGTGCGCAAGACGCTGGGACGGCAAATGGAACAGGTGGATGAAAATGTGTGCCATCTGGAAGGGGAAGGCTGTGTACTGACATTTGTGGAAGCCCCTGTCTTTGCTTTGACGGCGGCAACGGCTTTTGCGGCAGGAGAAATGGGCAAGCCCTGCGGCGACGCTTCTTCTTTTCTGGAAAGTGAAAGAGGTACTGCTCTTTTGGCGGTGTCTGACGGCATGGGCACAGGAGAAAAAGCAGCGGCAGAAAGCAAGGCTGCCATTGAACTTTTGGAACAGTTTGCGGCAGCTGGATTTTCCAGAGAATTGGCGGTGCAGCTCATCAATTCCGCTTTGCTTTTGCGGCGCGCTGAGGAAAATTATGCCACACTGGATATTTGCAGCATTGACCTCTACGACGGACAGGCGGAGTTTATCAAGCTAGGAGCGGTGGCTTCTTTTATCTGCCGGGGAAATCGGGTCATTTCTGTTTATGCCCATACTTTGCCTGCGGGAATACTGGAACAGGTGCGTGTGGAGAAAAACGATATGCGTCTGAAAGATGGGGACTTGATTCTGCTTTTGACAGATGGCATCACCGATGCCTTTGGAGGAGAGCGGCAGACAGCCCAATGGCTGGAGGAGAAATTTTTGCCCCAGAGCTTTGCAAATCCCCAGGACGCAGCGGATTTTATATTACAGGCGGCGCAGGAGCATTGCCAGAAAGAGCTGGATGACATGACGGTGCAGGCGGCAAGATTCTGGAAAAAAATTGCGTGAGAAAAGGCGTGGAATCACAGACTGTGGTTTTGCGCCTTTTTTGGATTTTCATTGACGGCAGGACGGTTTTCGTGTAAAGTTTTCACAGAAAGGCGGCGAGGAATATGCTGGAACAGGTGCAGCGTACCATAGAAGAATATCATATGGCAAAAGGCGGCAGACTCATTGTAGGTCTGTCCGGCGGTGCAGACTCCGTATGCCTGCTTCATGTGTTGCGGCAGTTGGTGCCTCGGTATGGATGGGATTTACAGGCAGTCCACATTCATCATGGACTGCGGGGAGAAGAAGCAGACAGAGATGCGGCTTTTGCCATGAACTTTGCCCAATCCCTTGGGGTGCCTTGTCAGGTGGTTTCTTTCGATGTGGCGGCAGAAGCCAGAAAACAGGGCAGAAGCACCGAAGAAATGGGCAGAATTCTGCGGTATGAAACCTTTGCGAAGCTGGCAGGAGAAAATGGGCAGATCGCCGTTGCTCATCATGCCAACGATCAGGCGGAGACTTTGCTCATGCGTCTTTGCAGAGGTACGGGACTTCTTGGTTTAACAGGCATGGCTCCTGTGCGAGGGAACATCATCCGCCCACTGCTTTTTTGCAGCCGTAAGGAAATCGAAGCCTACTGCAAAGAAAATAGGCTCATGTATCAGGAGGACAGCACCAACAAAGACACAGCATATACCAGAAACAAAATCCGCCATGAGGCATTACCTTTGCTGGAGGAAGTCCACAGCGGCAGTACGGCACATTTGGCGGAAACGGCAGCACTTCTGGCGGCAGACAGTGACTTTCTGGAACAGGCGGCAAAGGCAGCTTACGAAGAAACAAAGTTGAACGAAAATCCCGTCAAGTTGTCCTGTGAGAAACTTTTTGCTCTCCATCGGGCTTTGCGGATGCGTGTTCTACGGTATGCCATGGCGGATACGCTGGGCAGCAGCAAGAATATTTCCCATGTGCATTTGCAGGATGTGGAAAGTCTGCTTGCAAAACAGAGCGGCACTTCTGTAAAAACAGCAGGAGGACTTGTGGTATATCGGCAGTATGACAGGATGATTTTTGGCAGAGAGGAAAAGAAGCAGGCAGGATTTTCCTATGATATCCCTTTGGGGACGGACGTTTTTGTGCAGGAGGCGGAGCTTTTGGTGGAAAGCGGCGTTTTTTCAGGAAAAAGGGAAGAAATTCCCCTGGATGGCTGTACGAACGTCTTTGATTATGATAAAATAACACAGGACTTGTGCTGCCGTACCCGAAAAGCAGGGGATCAGATCACTCTGCCCGGCGGCACCAAAAAACTGAAATCGTTTTTCATCGACGAGAAGATCCCGGCGGATGTAAGGGGCAGTATCCCCCTCATTGCCTGCGGCAGGGACATCGTCTGGATTTACGGCGGACGGACATCGGTAAAGTTTGCTCCTGACGCCCAAACGACACAATATGTAAGGATTCGAATTACGGAGGCTCGGCAAAATGAAAGAAAGAATTGAAGTCATGTTCACAGCGGAAGAAATCACCAAACGTCTGGAAGAAATCGCTCAGGAAGTGTACGAAGAATTCGGCGATGAACAGGTGGAAATGGTATGCGTCCTCAAAGGCGGCGTTGTGACACTGGTAGAACTGGCAAAGAAAATGAAAATGCCTGTTACCATGAACTTTATGGATGTATCCAGCTATGGCGATGGCACAGAAAGCAGCGGTCATATCAAGATCCTGCGTGACCTGGATGAAGACATCACAGGCAAAAACGTACTGCTGGTAGAAGACATCATTGACAGCGGCAGAACATTGAGCAAACTGCGCACACTGCTGATCCAGAGAAATCCTAAGAAACTGAAACTCTGCACACTGCTGGACAAACCCGATCGTCGTGTGACAGAAGTTCCTGTGGATTATGTGGGCTTCACCATCCCCGATGCTTTCGTTGTGGGCTATGGTCTGGACTATGCACAGAAATACAGAAACCTGGACTATGTAGGCGTGGTACATTTCGAAGAAGAATAATCAAAACCAAAAAGCGCGGACATTTCTGTCAGAAAGGCGGAATTTCCGTGCTTTTCTATTTGGTCTGAAAAGGCAGTTTCTCATGGAATTTTAAGAAAAGGCGGTTTTTGGATACACACAGGAAAAATCGGCTTTTTTTACGAATTCTTTCCGAAAAGGAACGTTGCCTTTTGAGAAAAGATGTGATAGAATTATAAATTGATATGCTGGATAATTTGGACAGTGTCAACAAAAAAATTAAGCATTTTAGGAGGGAAGCCTTTGAAAAAATATTGGCAGTCGGCAGGCTTATATGTGTTGATTTTTGTAATCATCCTAGCTGCTTTGGCCTTCAGCGGCAAAGGACTGATGCAGCCTGCGGAAGAAATGAAGGTCTATAATTACAGTGATTTGATCAGTGAATTGGATCAGGATAATGTGAAGACCATTGAGGTCACCAAGAGCAAAGAAGTATCCAACTATGGTACCGCAACAGCTGTGCTGGATGACGGCACAAAGATGACGGTGAATGTGCCCAGTGTGGATGTGCTTATGGAACAGGTGAGCCAGATGCCTGCGGAGGGCAGTGACATTCAGATTGTGACACCCAACGCACCCAGCAATATGCTTTCTGCAATCCTGCCTTCTTTGATTATGATGATCGTCATGGTAGTGCTCTTTGTGGTGCTCATGGGCAGAATGCAGGGGGGCGGCGGCAAAATGGCCTCCTTCGGCAAAAGCAAAGCCAAAATGAGCGGTGTAGACGACAAAAACAAAGTGACATTTGATAACGTAGCTGGTTGTGACGAAGAAAAAGCCGAACTGGAAGAACTGGTGCAGTTCCTCCGCAACCCTAAGAAATTTACAGACCTGGGCGCAAGAATCCCCAAAGGCGTTTTGCTGGTGGGCCCTCCAGGTACTGGTAAAACACTGCTGGCAAAAGCAGTTGCAGGGGAAGCAGGCGTACCTTTCTTCTCCATTTCCGGTTCCGACTTCGTAGAAATGTTCGTCGGCGTGGGTGCATCCCGTGTCCGTGACTTGTTCGATCAGGCGAAGAAAAATTCTCCCAGTATCGTGTTCATCGACGAAATCGACGCCGTTGGTCGTCGCAGAGGCGCAGGTCTTGGCGGCGGTCACGACGAAAGAGAACAGACACTGAACCAGTTGCTGGTAGAAATGGACGGTTTCGGCATCAACGAAAGCGTTATCATCATCGCTGCGACCAACCGTGCGGATATTCTTGACCCTGCGCTGCTGCGTCCCGGCCGTTTCGACCGTCAGGTTTATGTTGGCCGTCCCGACGTAAAGGGCAGAGAAGCCATTTTGCGTGTACATTCCAAAGGCAAACCTTTGGCACCTGAAGTTGATCTGAAAGTTGTGGCACAAACCACAGCAGGCTTTACTGGTGCGGATCTGGCAAACCTTTTGAATGAAGCGGCACTGCTTTCCGCCAGAGACGGCAAGAAAGCCATCGACATGGAATCTTTGCAGAAAGCCCTCATCAAAATCGGTGTGGGTACCGAAAAGAAAACAAGAGTCATTTCCGAAAAAGAAAAATATATCACTGCATACCACGAAAGCGGTCATGCGATCCTGTTCGAAGTTCTCAGCGAACTGGATCCTGTCCACAGCATTTCCATCATTCCCACAGGTATGGCTGGCGGTTACACCATGCCACTGCCCGGTGAGGATAAGATGTATATGACAAAGCTGTATATGGAACAGGAAATCGTCAGCCTGCTGGGTGGACGTGCGGCAGAAGCTCTGGTCATCAAAGATGTAACCACAGGCGCTTCCAACGACATCGAACGTGCAACCGCCATGGCAAGAGGCATGGTAACTCGTTACGGTATGAGTGAGATTCTGGGCCCCATCCAGTTTGGGGAAGACAGCAACGAAGTATTCATCGGCAGAGATTGGGGGCACACCCGCAACTACGGTGAAGCCGTTGCCACCACCATCGACGAAGAAGTCAAACGCATCGTCATGGGGGCTTATAACGAAGCCATCCGCATTTTGCAGGAAAACATGGAAGTACTCCATGCCTCCGCAAAACTGCTGGTAGAAAAAGAAAAAGTAACCGGCGACGAATTCCGCAAACTCTTTGATGCGGATGTCAGAGCGGAAATTCTGGGTCTGGCAAACCAGACAGAAGAACCAATCGATGCGGAAGCAACAGAAACAACAAATGAAACCACATCTGCTGCGGCAGAGGAAGATACAACCACACAAGCGTAAGAAAGGGGATTTTTGCAATGGAATTTAACAACATCGTACCCGGCATGACCTATGAAAGAGAATACATCGTGGAAGAAAGCGATACAGCTTCTCATTTCGGCAATGACAAAGTGCCTGTATTTGCTTCTCCCAAGCTGCTGAGCTGGATCGAAGGCACAGCAATCGGCACAGTAGCACCTTTCCTGCCTGATGGCTGGGAAACAGTTGGCACAACTTTTGATTTCAAACATCTGGCAGCAACACCTGTGGGCATGAAAGTACGCGTGGTTACAGAACTGACAGAAGTAAACGGCAAACTGCTGACATTCGCTGTAAAAGCTTATGATGAAGTAGACAAAATCTGTGAAGGCACACATGGCCGTGCTATCATCGATCTGAAAAAATTCCTGAGCCGTGTAAACGAAAAAGGAAAAAAATAATTGTCATCCCATAATATGACACAATCAACGTCAGGAGGAACCCCCTCCTGACGTTTGCAGTTACGGCAGTTTTACAGCCGGAAAGGAGGCATGGATATGTATCGTATTTTGGAATTGCTCCGGCGACAGGAAGGGTTCCTTTCGGGGGAGGACATCGGCAGAGAGCTTTCCATCACCCGTGCGGCAGTGTGGAAAGGCATCAAAAAGCTCCGGGAAGAGGGCTACGAGATTGAAGCGGTGACAAATCGGGGATATCGGCTCACCAATCCCGAAACCATGTACAACAAACGAGAACTGGAACAGGGACTGAAAACGAAAACCATGGGACAGTCCATTTATTTCTATGAGGAAACAGACACCACAAATAACCGTGCCAGAGAACTGGCTCTGGAAGGTGCGCCGGAAGGCACCTTGGTGGTGGCGGAAAAACAAACAGCCGGACGTGGCAGACGGGGAAAAGTGTGGGAATCCCCTCTGGGCACAGGGATATGGATGAGTCTGGTGCTGCGTCCACAGATCATGCCTGCGGAGGCATCTGTGTTGACCCTTTTGTGTGGACTGGCAACGGCAGAGGCCATCGAAGCGGAAACAGGCCTTTCTGCTGGCATCAAATGGCCCAATGATATTCTCATCAACGGCAAGAAGGCTGTTGGGATTTTAACGGAAATGGATTGCGAAATGAGTGAAGTGCATTTTGTCATCCCCGGTATCGGCATTAACGTGAACACGGCATCTTTTCCGCCGGAAATCGCGGATATTGCTACCAGTCTGTATCTGGAGTGCGGTAAGACTGTTTCTCGCCGCCGTTTGGTACATAAAGTGCTGGAGCGGCTGGAGGAGCATTATGAGACTTTCCTGCGGACAGGCAGCTTTACGGCCATGCTGGAGGATTATCGGAAACACTGCATCACATTGGGTAAGGAAGTCCATGTGCTGGGCAGAGAGCCGTTTTTCGCTGAGGCTTTAGACATTACACCGGAAGGAGAACTGCTGGTGCGTCGGGCGGATAACGGGAAAGAAGAAGTGGTATTTTCAGGAGAAGTGTCCATTCGAGGAGTGATTTAATGGAAAGAAAAGTATTGGCGGCAGCCAGTTATGCAGAACAGAAATATTTTTTGGAGCCGGAGTTTCAGGCCCTCCCCGAGAGCATTCAGGAAGAAGTCCGGGTCATTTGTGTGGTATTGGCGCAGAAATTGGGCTGCACCTTTTTGATGGGATTCAATGAAGATGGAGAACTGTATTTTGAAACAGTGAAGCAGGAAGACGATTTCGATTTTGACAATATTGGCGCGGAACTGGAGATCAAACGCCTCCAGCGGGAAAAGAAGGAACTTTTGAAAGCCCTGGAGCTGTGGTATGTGGTATATTTTACAGAAGAAGGGGAAAAAATCAAAGAAGAATTGCTGAAAAAGGCAGAAATGGAAAACAATCACTGATAGTTTGTATAAAAAATAACAAAAAAACACAAAAAAATATTGCAATCCTTTCATTTGCTGTTATAATGTATGGTGGTTACGCGAAACGGCAGAAAAACAGCCGAAGATGTTATGTCCACAGGAGGGCAAATATACTGCGTCTGTGCTGAAACGCGGAACGGTTACTATTTTCCATATCATCTTATATCTTATAAGAATGAGAATGAAAGGAGCAAATAAATATGAGTGAAACAGTTGTAAACAAACCCGTGGAAGCGGAAGTGATTCCTGCTTCTGATTGTGTAGTGGAAACCACTAGCGGCAGAGTGCATGCCAAAAGCAAGATGTCTGTTGGCGAGCTGACCAGTATCGGTCTGATGACAGCAATCCTGATTGTCATGTCCTTCACACCGCTGGGATACTTCCGTACATTGGGGCTTTCCATTTCCCTGATGATGATCCCCGTGGCCATCGGCGCCATGATTATTGGCCCCAAAGCAGGGCTGTGGCTGGGACTTGTCTTTGGCGCAACCAGCTTTTATCAGGTACTGACAGCACCCAGCGCTTTCACCAGCGCATTGTTCAGCATCAGCCCCCTGTATACCTTCCTGGTATGCGTACCTACCCGTGCGCTTATGGGATGGCTCACCGGTGTTTTGTTCCAGCTGATCCATAAAGTAGATCGCACAAACACCTTCAGTTATTTCGCAGGCGGTTTCCTGGCAGCGTTCCTGAACACCCTGTTGTTTATGGGTACACTGGTTCTGCTGTTCTGGAATACAGATTACATCCAGGGTCTGAATCAGACTTTCGGCAATGTAAACCCTCTGGTATTCGTGGTACTGTTCGTAGGTGTCAACGGTGCGCTGGAAATGCCCGCAAGCTGTGTTGCAGGCGGTATCGTTTCCAAGGCTCTGAGCAAAGCCGTACATAAAAAACGGGCTTAAGAGAAAGAAATAGAAATGATGTTTTTACGGCGCGGGAACGGGTTCCCGTGCCGTTTTTTGAGAAAGGTATTTTTTTAAGCAGAGGAGATCTAGCATGATTTTAGTCATTGATGTAAGCAATACCAACAGCACATTGGGCGTCTTTGACGGGGACAAGCTGGTGGCAAACTGGCGGCTTTCCACCCTCAGCAGCCGTACTTCCGATGAAACAGGCATGCTGCTTCGGATGCTGTTTGTCCACTCCGGTATGGATATTTCTGAAATCGACGCCGTTGTGGTATCTTCCGTAGTGCCAAACGTGATGTATTCCCTGTTGAGCGGCATCCGGAAATATTTGCAGAAAGAACCTATGGTGGTTCGTGCCGGCATGAAAACAGGCATCAATCTGCGGATGGAAAATCCCAAGGAAATGGGGACAGACCGTATCGTCAATTTGGTGGCAGCTTATGAACTCTACGGCGGCCCTGCCATTGTGGTGGATTACAGCACGGCTACAACTTTCGACGTTGTCAGCGAAAAAGGTGAATTTCTCACAGGCATCACTGCACCTGGCGTGCAGATCTGCGCAGACGCTTTGACACGGAGAGCAGCACAGCTGCCTAAGATCGAAATCAAACGTCCTGAAACACTGATTACAAAAAACACAGTGGACAGTATTCAGGCTGGTCTGGTGCTGGGGCATATCGGCGAAACCATTTATATCATCCAGCAGATCAAAGAGAAACTGGATATGCCCAATATCAAAGTCATCGCCACAGGCGGTCTGGCGAAAGTCATTGATGAAAACGAAGAAATCTTCGATGTATACGACCCGGTTCTGGCATTGCAGGGCTTGCGCCTGCTCTATGAAAAGAATCGGAACAGAAGATGATTTTTAGGAGGAACGATACATGCTTTTGGTAATTGATGTAGGGAATACCAACTATGTTTTGGGGGTATACCGCGGGGATAAACTCATTAAGTGCTGGCGTATGGCAACAGCCGGTGTCAGAACCGCAGACGAAACGGGTATCTTTATCCATTCCCTCTTTGACGCTTCCGATGTAAAGGCAAGCAGCATTGACGCGGTCATCATTTCTTCTGTTGTGCCGGATATTATGTATTCTCTGACACAGGGCATTCGGAAATATTTCCATATTGAGCCCATGATCGTCAGCGTTGGCATGAAAACAGGCATTTCCATCAAACGGGACAACCCCAAAGGCGTTGGGGCAGACCGTATCGTCAATCTGGTGGCAGCCAATGAAATTTACGGCGGCCCTGCGGTGGTCATTGACTATGGCACAGCCAACACTTTTGACGTACTGAACGAAAAATCCGAATTTATCACAGGTCTCATCACACCGGGCATTTCTGTCTGCGCGGACGCATTGACACAGCGTGCGGCACAGCTGCCGAAGATCGAGATCAAAAAGCCCAAGTCCATCATTGTGAAAAACACAGTGGGCAGTATCCAGGCAGGCCTGGTGCTGGGACACATTGGGCAGACCATTTATATCATTGATCAGCTGAAAAAAGAGCTGAATATGCCGGATATGAAGGTCATTGCCACAGGCGGTCTGGCAAGAGTCATTGACCCCGACCGTAAGATCTTCGATGTTCTTGACCCCGTTCTGACATTGAAAGGTCTGAAGATTCTGTATCACAAAAACAAGTAAATCCAAAACAGGCAGGCAGAAATTTTCTTTTCGGGTCTTGCCTGTTTTTTTCTGATATGATAGGATAGGAAAAGCCCGGAAAGTGGGCAGAAATCGCATGTTGGAGGAAGAAAATGAAAATTGGAAATGTGACATTGGAAAACAATGTTTTTCTGGCGCCCATGGCTGGGGTCACAGACCTGCCTTTCCGTCTGCTCTGCAAGGAAATGGGCTGCGGTCTGGTTTATTCCGAAATGGTCAGCGCAAAAGGCATTTTATATAACAACAAAAACACCACAGAACTGTTGCAGGTAGAGGCGGCAGAACGTCCCACAGCCATCCAGCTTTTTGGTTCTGATCCCAAAATTCTGGGGGAAATGGGCAAGAAAATCGAGCCTTATCCCTTTGATATCATTGATGTGAATATGGGTTGCCCTGCGCCGAAAATCGTCAAAAACGGGGAAGGCAGCGCCATTACAAAGACACCAGAACTGGTGGGGCAGATCGTAAAATCTCTAGTGGAAAGCCAGAAGAAGCCTGTTACCATCAAATTCCGTAAAGGCTTTGATGACGACCATATCAATGCCGTGGAAATCGCGAAAATTGCCGAAGCCAACGGCGCGGCGGCAGTGGCAGTCCATGGACGCACCAGAGAACAGTATTACAGCGGCAAAGCCGACTGGGATATCATCCGTCAGGTAAAAGAAGCCGTTTCCATACCTGTTATTGGTAATGGAGATGTGTTTACACCTCAGGATGCCAAGGCACTGCTGGACTATACGGGCTGTGACGCCATTATGGTAGGCAGAGGCGCTCAGGGGAACCCTTGGCTGTTTAAGCGTATCATTCATTATCTGGAAACAGGAGAGCTTCTGCCGGAGCCTACGGCGGAAGAGAGGGTGGAAAAAGCCCTGAGACACGCACGTATGCTCATTGACTACAAAGGGGAGTATATCGGTGTCAGAGAAATGCGGAAACACATGGCGTGGTATATGAAAGGACTGCCCGGCGCTTCTGAACTGCGCGGCAAAATGAATTTCATGGAAAGCTATGAAGCCATGGAAGAACTGCTGCGTGCATATCTGGCAGGCAAATAAGCAGTATAAAAAGAAATAAGAAAAGACGTGGACAAGAGATTCCTCAAGTTCACGTCTTTTTTTGGTATATACGGCAATGCGCAGCGATGAAAACACATTGCCCGAAGATAGGGAGATGTTGTCTATTTGAAAATCCGATGACGCAGACGGGCGAAAAAGCCTTCTTTCTGCGGCAGTTCGGATGGAGTTGTCTGTTGCTGCTGTGCCTGCTGCATCAAAAGCTGCTGGCTGTCAACGGCAGTGCCTGTAAAGGGTTTCTTGATGTATTCCCCATCGGCACAGAGGATACGCGCTTTCACGTTATCGGCTTTGGCTGCATCCATGACATTGTGGATCTGTGCTTGAATGTCCGGGTCATAAACCGGCGCAGCCACTTCCACACGACGTTCTGTATTTCTTGTCATGAAATCGGCGGAGGAAATATACATTTTCTCGTTTTTGCCGCTGCCGAAGCAGTAGATACGGGAATGTTCCAGATAACGTCCTACCACGTTGAACACACGGATGTTTTCTGTCATGCCGGGAACCTGCGGCAGTAGGCAGCAGATGCCACGGATCATCATCTGAATCTGTACCCCTGCACAGGAGGCTTCTTTCAGTTTTTCGATGATGTCGATGTCCGTCAGGGAATTGAGCTTCAGGAAAATGCGTCCGTCACTGCCTTTGGCGATTTCCTCGTCAATGAGGCGCATCACAGAGGTTTTCAGGCTCACAGGCGCAACCAGCAGGTATTTGTAGCTGCCCATAAGGTTGCCGATGCCCATGTTCTGGAAGAAGATGTTGGCATCATGACCGATTTCCTGATTGGCTGTCAGCAGAGAAAGGTCTGTGTACATTTCAGCCGTTTTCTCGTTGTAGTTGCCGGTGCCAATCTGGGTGATGTACTGGACTTCCCCGCGCTCTTTTTTGGTGATGAGGCAGAGTTTGGAATGAACTTTGTAGTCCTCGAAGCCGTAAATGATGGTACATCCGGCTTCCTCCAGACGTTCTGACCAGTCGATGTTGTTCTGCTCGTCAAAACGTGCCCGCAGCTCAATCAGAACGGTGACGTCCTTACCATTTTCTGCCGCGTTGCAGAGATATTCCACCAGTTTGGTCTTTCTTGCCAGACGGTAAATGGTGATTTTAATGGAAATGACCGTAGGGTCATTGGATGCTTCTTTGATCATTTGCAGGAAAGGCTCCATGCTTTCAAAGGGATAGGAAAGCAGGATGTCTTTTTTCTGCACCTGCCGCAGGATACTTTCGTTTTTGTGGATGCGGGCAGGGTACTGTGGTTTAAAAACAGGGTAGGTCAACGCTTTCCGCTTGGTGTCGGTGAGCTTATCCGCCAGGGAGAATGCATATCCCATGGTCATAGGGGCGGATGTGGTGTAAATCATGGCAGGCGTCAGTGCCAGATGTTCACACAGATAGGAGATGAAATGTTCGCTGATAGAATGGGAGATCTCCATACGCACAGGCGCCAGCCGCCGCCGCTGTCCTAGCACTTTCTTCATTTTTTTCCGAAAGTCGCTGCCTACGTCAAAGGCTTCATCGTCGGGGTTGATATCCGCGTTTCTGGTGATGCAGATACAAACCTTTTCATCGACGGTGTAGTTATCGAAAACTTGGTCCATAAATTCCAGTATGATGTCTTCCATACGGATGTAGCGCACATCGATTCCTGGCAGGAATAAAACTTCAGGCAGTGCCTGGGGCACAGGAATGACGGCAAAGACCTGTTTGCTTTTGAATTTCAGCATCGCGCATACATGGATGACTTTGTTTTGCAGATGTGGAAACGGATGGTGGGTATCCACGATCTGCGGAGATAAGATAGGCAAGACGGAAGATTTGAAATACTGCTTCACATATTTCTGTTCCACAGATTCCAATTCTGTATAAGCAAGATGAGAAACGCCATGGGCGCGAAGCTGCAATTGAATACTGCCAAAGAGTTTATCCCGCTTTTCGCAAAGGGGACGCACAGCGCGGTAAATGTGTTCCAGCTGTTCTTTGGGGGTCATGCCGGATTTGTTGTCGATGGCATGGGCTTTCACATGCATCATGTCAAAGAGGCTGCCCACGCGGATCATGAAAAACTCATCCAGATTGCTGGTGAAGATGGAGATAAACTTCAGTCTTTCCAGCAAAGGCAGGGTTTCATCCATGGCTTCACTGAGGACACGGTCGTTGAACCGCAGCCAGGAAAGTTCACGGTTTTGGGTGAACGGATATTTTTTAGCGCCCATGAATTTTCCCCCTCTGTTCTAACAAATAGTACAAATAACCTTCCCTTACACCGTAGTTGATGGTGGTGATGCGGGAGATGTTGTAAAACTCAGCAATGGTATATAAAACTGTAATGCCGGGCAGGAACGTATGGATACGGTCAGGCGCGGTTTTCAGCAGTTGTTTGATAAAAATATCGGGTGTGTCGCATGCGCTGTCCAGAATAGCTTTCAGACAGGCAGGATCGTAATAAGGGAGGGACTGTTCCTTCTTCTTTTTGGAAACAGCCTGCACCATCTGCATAGCCGCACGGGCAGAACCGCCGATGGCACACAGATCGGAAATATCTGTTTTCTGAGGCGGCAATTCCTGTAATTTTTTGCGTACTTTTTTCTGAATCTGCTGTAATTCGGATTTTTTCGCGATGAGGTGATTTTTTACATATTGCTGGTACAGGTTCAAAGAGCCCATGGGCAGAGAAGTTGCCCGCTGGATGGTATGATCCTGATAGAATACCAGCTCGGTACTGCCGCCGCCGATGTCGGTGAGCAGACCTTTATCTATTTCCATGGCCTGCAATGCGCCGTAATAGTCGAAGATGGCTTCTTCTTCGCCGGAAAGGATGCGCACTTCAAAGCCGCAGTTTTCCCGAATGGCTTCCAGCACTTCCGGCGCGTTGTTGATGTTGCGCAGGGAAGCGGTGGCAAAGGGAAAAACTTCCTGAATGGTCATATGATCCAGGATTTCCCGAAATTCGGAAAGAACGGCAACAGCCTTACGAATACCGCTTTTTTTCAGACAGCGGTCTTTATTGATATAACCTGCCAGACCGGCAGGGCTTTTTTTGTTCAGTAATGATTTGATCTGATTGTTTTCGATTTTATAAAGCACCAAACGGATGGTATTGGAGCCGATGTCAATAACTGCGTACAAATAAATTCCCCTCGTTTTCTACTTTTTTCACTATTATTTTGCTCGCGAATTGTTAAGTCTGCCACTTTATTTCTGTTAAATATATGTAAAATCCATAAGAAATCTGTGGAAAATATGTTGCGAAGAAATGTTAAATCCTTGATTTTTCGGCTTTTGAAAATGTTAAATGTTTGCTTTGGCAGAAATGCTTTCCAGATCTACCCGAACAACGCCTGTCTGGGCAAAGTAGCGCTGAATGTAGGCGTCGATTTCTTCGTCGCTGTGCTGGGTGTAACGGCGGCAAATAAGCTGGAGGGCATGACATTTTTCTGTTTCTTCCTCTACAACGGCAGCTGTGCCTTCCGCAATGACGCTTTCATAACGTGTGGTGAAATTTTCGCCGTCTACCAGACGTACTTTGGCAAAAGTCACACAGACATGGGGATTCTGCTGAATGTTTTCCAGTTTCCGACCTGCTTTGGCGCAGTGGAAATACAGGTGGTTTTCTTCCAGAACAACGGAAACAGGGACGCCGTAAGGCATGTTTTCACTGTCTGCGGTGGATAATACGGTAAAGTCACAGCTATTGATGATGTCTCTGGCTTCTGTTTCTGTTCTTAAACGGTCTTTTCTGCGCAAGGGTGTATTTTTTGTTGACATACGTATTCCTCCTTTTTTTCTATCCATCATACAACTGTATGCAGAAAAATGAAAGAAAAATATCAAAAAGGTATTGCACCTACCATTTTGGTATGATATACTGTCCTCAGAAATAATACCCCTCTAGGGGGGAGGGTGTAGTGTGGAAGGAAAGGTGTGGTAACATGCGTGCAGATAAAGATAAGGTTACGAAATTGCTGAAAACAGCCAGAGGACAGCTGGATGGGATTTTGAAGATGGTGGAGGATGATCGCTATTGTATGGATATTTCCCAGCAGCTCATGGCAGTGGAAGCCATTCTCAACAAAGCAAATAAGGAAATTTTGACAGCCCATTTGAAGGGCTGCGTTGTGGCAGCCACCACCGATGCCGAAAAGGAAGAAAAGGTAGATGAACTGGTGGCTATGCTGGGCAAAATACTAAAATAAGGAGGAAATGCCATGAAACAAAAATTTGACGTGACAGGCATGACTTGTTCTGCCTGCTCTGCCCATGTGGAGAAAAGCGTCAGTAAGCTGGAGGGCGTCCAGTGTGTGAATGTAAATCTGCTCCAGAACAGTATGGTGGTGGAGTATGACGATAACGCCCTTGGTACCACTGACATTATCCATGCGGTGGAAAGCGGCGGTTATGGCGCATCCGTGCAGGGTGAAACCAAAACGCAGGAAACACCGAAAAATGTGGCGGCAGAAGAAATGCATCACATGAAACGGCGGCTCATCGCATCCTTTTGTTTTCTGATTCCCTTGTTCTATATCTCCATGGGGCATATGATGGGGGCACCATTGCCTGCCATTTTGCTTGGGGACGAAAATGTCATGATATTCGCTTTGACACAGCTGTTCTTGACCATTCCGGTACTCATCATCAACAAAAAATATTTTGTGGTGGGCTTCAAGGCTCTGTGGAACAAGGCGCCCAATATGGATTCCCTCATTGCGCTGGGTTCCGCGGCATCTGTGATTTACAGCGTATTTGCCATTTATTCCATGGCTTACGCTATGGGGCATGGGGATTTGATGACAGCCCATCATTACGGCATGGAGCTGTATTTTGAATCTGCGGCCATGATTTTGACCCTCATTACCGTGGGGAAATATATGGAAACCCGTTCCAAAGGAAAAACTTCCGAAGCCATCAGCAAGCTTATGGACTTGGCACCCAAAACAGCTACCGTCCTTCGTGGTGGCGTGGAACAGGAAATCCCTGTGGAAGATGTGGTGACAGGGGATACCATCATCGTCAAACCGGGACAGCGGATTCCCGTAGACGGAAAAATCATCGAAGGCTTTTCCGCTGTGGATGAAAGCGCTATCACCGGCGAAAGTATCCCTGTGGAAAAACAGGTGGGCGATACGGTCATCGGTGCGACAGTCAACAAAAGCGGTTATTTCCGCATGACCGCCACAAGAGTCGGCAAAGACACCACTTTGTCCCAGATCATCGCACTGGTGGAAGAAGCCGGGGCATCCAAAGCGCCCATTGCAAAACTGGCGGATAAAGTCAGCGGTGTGTTTGTGCCCGTGGTTATCACCATTGCTATTTTGGCGGCAGTCATCTGGTTTGTGGCTGGAAATCAGCCGTTCTCCTTTGCGTTGTCCATCGGCATTGCGGTGCTTGTCATTTCCTGCCCTTGTGCTTTGGGTCTGGCAACACCTACGGCAATCATGGTGGGCACAGGCAAAGGCGCCGAATATGGTATTCTGGTAAAATCCGCCGAAAGTCTGGAAATTGCCCATCAGGTGCAGACTGTGGTGCTGGATAAAACAGGCACTTTGACAGAAGGCAAACCTGTTGTGACTGATGTGGTGCTGGCAAAAGGCATCCTGCGGAATCGTCTGCTGAAACAGGCGGCGGCAGTGGAAGCCCTTTCGGAACATCCCTTGGCAGAAGCCATCGTTGCTTATGCCAAAGAAAAAGAAGTAGCTTTTGAAAAGGCGGAAAACCTCACAGCAACAGCAGGTCAGGGTGTGGAAGCCGACGTGGCAGGTAAACATATTCTGGCTGGGAATCTGAAAATGATGCAGGAAAGAGGTATCCAGCTGGGAGAATGGGAAGCAAAAGCCGTGGAACTGGCAGAAGCGGGAAAAACCCCTCTGTTCTTTGCAGAAAACGAAACATTTCTGGGCATTGTGGCGCTGGCGGATACCTTGAAGCCTACCAGCAAAGCCGCTGTGGACGCATTCCATCAGATGGGCATTGAAGTGGTCATGCTTACAGGGGACAACAAGCGGACAGCGGAAGCCATTGCCAGGGAACTGGATATACAGGTCATTGCGGAAGTTTTGCCTCAGGATAAGGAACGGGAAGTGCGCCGTTTGCAGGAACAGGGCAAAAAAGTTGCCATGATCGGTGACGGCATCAACGACGCCCCTGCTCTTATGCGTGCAGATGTAGGTGTGGCAATCGGCGCAGGAACAGACGTTGCCATGGAATCCGCTGACATTATATTGATGAAAAGCGACTTGATGGATGCGGTGACAGCCATTGAACTGAGTCACGCCACCATCCGCAATATCAAAGAAAATCTGTTCTGGGCATTTTTCTACAATGCCTGCGGGATTCCTCTGGCGGCTGGGGTATTCTATCCTTTCCTGGAATGGAAACTCAATCCCATGTTTGCGGCGGCGGCTATGAGTTTCAGCTCCGCTTTTGTAGTGGGCAATGCCCTCAGACTGCGGCTGTTCCGCCCGAAATATGCTAAAACAACAACGGCTTTGCCGAAAGAAGATATACAGAAAGAACTGAATCATAAGGAGGAAATTGGAATGAAAAAAGTATTGAAAATCGAAGGTATGATGTGTAATCACTGCACAGGCAGAGTGGAAAAAGCCCTGAACGATCTGGATGGCGTGACAGCGGAAGTGAGTCTGGAAGGCAAGAGCGCAACAGTGACACTGTCCAAAGATGTCAGCGATGAAACACTGGTACAGACTGTTACAGACGCAGGCTACGAAGTGGTAGACATTCAGTAAAGAAAAAAGGAAATCTCATAGTTTATGAGATTTCCTTTTTTATATGTTTTTTCTTTTGTGGAGGAAATACAGACAAAGCATTCCTTCCAATAACAATAGGCAAGGAACTATGATTTCCAGATAAATAATCCCTGTCAGCCCGTAATAGACAGGCACAAACAGCAGGGAAAGGACAAGGGCGATACTGTCCACATTTCCAAAGGAGATATCCAGATAAGAAATGCAAAGACTGGCGAAAAACATCAGTGAAAAAATGGCATAGAATTTCAGCCAGAAGGCATTTTGCCGAAAGCGGAGCAGCAGATAAAAGCACAGTCCAACATAAAGGAGACTGAACCCAACGCCAAAGAAGGAAGGCGCGGCGTTATAAAAACAGTCTATGAAATTGCAGATATAAGCCAGAATGTGTATGGAAACCAATGGCAAAAGGGGATACCAAGGCTGATTTCGAAGTCCTTTCATATTCCTTCCTCCTTTCCGAAGTCAATATCTGATAGATAAGGTCAGTGTACGGAATAAAAAAGATGGCTGTCAATGGGAAAAGTTTATCAAAAAAAGCCCATATTTTCAGCAATGAGCTGAGAATACAGGCTTTGTGTTTTTAGGACAACAAGCTTTTCAGATAGTCTTTGTCCTCATCAGAAACCCGTCTGGATTCCCGTGCTTTCTGTACGAATTTACGGAACACCCAAGGGTCTAGATCAGCGGCAAGGACAGCTTTTTTCGTTTCTTCGGGGAATTTCACCCATGCTTCTGCCAGAAGCCATGCCTGCGCCATGCGGACATAATAGAAGTCTGAGTCCACTGCCAGTGTACGTGTCAGAACCGTATTGATGGTGGTGGGTGTCAGATAATGGTGGAGCATAACAATAAGCCATACCCGTACTGTCCATGGATTCAGGGAGGACAGATATACGGAAATATAGCGGAAATAATGGGCTTTGTCTGCTTTATAGGACAATACCTTTTTCAAAGAAGAACAGAAGGTATCGCAGATGGCCCAGTTTTCCACAAGATATTTTGCCATTTTGTCACTATGGGGCAGAAAGTCCGCGTAAGGCAGTTCCGCCGCCACCAGTCCGTAAAGAAGCCGTTCTTCATGGTATGTTTTGCCGCAAACAGCCAGAAATCCGTTGGGGTCGCCTTTGGCAATGTTTTTTGCCGTTTTGCGCAGCAAAGGCAGTCTCAGTCCCAGAGTGGGCAGTTCAGAAGCCAGCAGTTTTTCGTTAAACAGGCGGTAGCCTTCCTCTGCCTCCTGTTTCAGTTCTGCAAGAAAATCGTCATAGGTTTCCGGTGTCCAGCGCTCCGGCATCGCATGCATAAAATCACTTCCTGTTTCTATAAATATGTAAAAATTTGGTTCAAAAATGCATTTTCAGACAACAAAAAAGACGGCAGTTTGTTTTGGGGGGAAACTGCCGTCTCCTTTGAAAGGGCTGTCATTGTCAATACATGAAAAACGGAATTGGGGGGAGTTTTCCATGTACGGAGGGACAATGACATGAAGAGATGAAAAGTTTGATTCAATACGCAAAACCGTCAGGAGAGGACGATATTGCGCAGAAACAAGCATTTTTGATATACAGGTGTATGATGCCTGTATACGTATCTTTATGATGCAATATTTTCCGTAAATTGTCAATGGAAAGTGTAAAATTTTTTGTGAAAAGCGAAAGTTTTGTATTTGCAGTTGTAACTTTTGGGAAACTCTGTTACCATAGAAACAAGTTCAACTTTGGGGTGAGAAAATGATCAAAACAAGAGAATCCATGGAAAATTACCTGGAAACCATATATATTTTGCAGCAGAAAACAGGCTATGTCCGTGCCATTGATATTGCCACAGAACTGGGATTCAGCAAGCCCAGTGTCAGCAATGCCATGAAGAAACTCAGGGCAGAAGGCTATATCACTGTCACAGACCGCAGCAAGATTTCTTTGACGGAAGCAGGCAGAAAAGTGGCAGAGGCGACTTATGAACGGCACTGTGTCATTGCCGCGTCTCTCATGCGCATCGGCGTTTCGGAAAAAACAGCCCTGGAAGATGCCTGCCGCATGGAGCATATCATCAGTGAGGAAACATTCGCCTGCATGAAGCGCCATCATCAGGAAAGCCTGGACGAAATCAAACAAAAAGAATCTTAAAACAGAAAAAGCGTTCCGCGGAGATTTTCGCAGAACGCTTTTTTTATGTAGGTTTACTGGAAATAAGAATAACCGTAAAGTTTTCCAGCCTTAGGTGTTTCGTTGTGTTTGTACTGGATCAGCTCGGAAACGGTTACCAGCTGGTAGCCCTGTTCCTGAAGCATAGGAACCAGTTTTGCCGTTGCCTGTGCGGTGGTGTCATAGATGCCGTGCATCAGGATGACTTTACTGTCCAGATTGCCTGCACCTTTCACTTCTTTCATGATGCTGTCCACATTCCGTGTTTTCCAGTCTAATGTATCCACAGACCATGTGACGATGGGCAGGGGCACATTTGCCTGTACGGTAGCGTTTGTATTGCCGTAAGGAGGGCGGAAGGAAGTGGGTTTTACGCCTGCTTTCGCAAAAGCCGCATTGACCTGTTTCACATCTGCCTGAATCTGTGATGCGGAAAGTTTTTTGAAGTCCTTGTGGTCGTAGGAATGACTGCCTACTTCGCAGCCCAGAGCCGCTTCCCGTTTTACCACATCAGGGTACTGTGCTACACGATAGCCTACATCATAGAAGGTAGCCACTGCATTGTATTTTTCCAGTACATCCAGAATGGCGTTGGTTGCTGTGGGAGAAGGGCCATCGTCATAAGTCAGTGCCACCATGGGTTTGTTGGGGTCAATGACGCGTCCTGTTTCTGAGGGTTTTTCCTCGGGCTGGGCAGGTTCTTCCACAACGGGCGGAATGACTTCCTCAGGGTCTGTCAGGAAAGAGCCTTTGAATACCTCTCTGGGGATTTCCAGGCGGATGGCACCGCAGTCACCGGGGAGGATTTCGTATTTATCCAAGTAGAAGATGACGCTGTTGTCTGTCAGGGCAAATGTGCTGAATACATCGCTTTCCGGAGCAAGAATGGCTTTATAGTTGCCGAAAAGCTGCTTGCCGTAGGTTTTCTGGAAGTAATCCAGGGCGTAAGCGGATGCTTTCTCACGGTAGGAATCCCGGAAAATATCTTTTGCCGTCAAGGCTTTGCCTGTTGTGGTATCAAACAGATAAGTGCTCCAAGATGCCGGTTCTGTGTAGGCGCCGTCGATTTTCCGTGTTTCCAGAAAAGATACACTGGCAATGTTGTCTTTGGTGATGTAGGAATCATAGCCAACAATAAGGGTGCCTGTGTGTTTGTCTGGTGTCCTTTCCTCCGCTTTTTCTTCTGCCGCTTTGGTGTAGGCGTTTTCAAAAGCATCTGCCTTTGTTTTCAGGGTCTTGATGATCTGCTCATCCAAGGCTGCCTGATTGGTCACAGGATACTGCACAGCGTAGGAGAAAGGGTCTTTTGCGCTGATAAATGTCTTTGCCTGACCCCAGTGCTGGGTATCCTTATGGAAATTGAAGTAGCTTTCTGACTGTGTGGTCAGTGCTGCTGTGCGGCTGTCCGCAGCGGCGGCTTCCGTATAGGAACCAAAGGCGGACAGTGCCAACAGGGTGCAGGCAGTGAAAGCTGCCAGAAATCTATGTTTTTTCATGTGATCACTCCTTTTTGCGGTAATCGGGGTGCAGATAACGTCCTTTGTTTGCGGTACGTCTGCCGTACTGGATGGCCTGTCTGGGACAGTGCTGCAAACAGGACATACACATGTAGCAATGGTCTTCTTCCCAAACAGGAACCCCTGCTGTCATTTTGATGCAGCCGGAAGGACAGACATAGGCGCAGATGCCGCAGCCGATGCAGTCCACAGTGGGATAGAAGGGTTTTGTTTTGGTGGCGAAACGACGGAACAGAGGGTTCACCACATTGCTGAGGAATGTGCCGCCTTTGCCTTTTTTCACCCGGAAGAAGTCTTTCCGTTCCAGTTTCACTGCCCGCAGGATGAGCTGTACGATTTCGTCTGCCTGACGGAGCAGATGTCTTTGGGTTTCCGGTGAAGGCGCCTTGAACAATACGGCGTAGTTATCGGGCATGATAACGGAATAGCCGCTGTCCAGAGAAAGATCGTTTGCCTCCAGAGAAGCTTCCAGAATGGACATGGTTTCTCCGGCAGACTGACCGCAGGTACAGACAGCATAGGTGTAAACGTCTTCTTCATAATACAGTTCCAGACGCTGGACGAACTGCTCCACCATCTGGGGTGGCGCCCAAGCGTGAACAGGGAATACAAAGCCCAGTTTTTCCCCTTTTTTCAGGGTATATTCATAAGCATCCTCTCTTGTGGCTCTTGCCATGTCGATCATTTTCTCGCCAAGACCTTCTGCCAGTTTTTTCGCTACATGATAAGAATTTCCGGTGCCGGAAAAATAAAAAACCATATGATAACCTCCCCGATCGGTATTGATTTTTTTAAGATGATATTATCATATCATATTTTTGTGTGGATAGTTTTGCGATTTTATTAAAGTTTTTCATTATTTTTCGAAATAATATGCGGAACGAAAAAAACCGCACCTCCAGAAGGAAGTACGGCTTTTCATATCTCCCAACGGGAGGAGGGGTCATTATTTCAGGTTTTCTACAACGTCAGCGGATACATACAGTACGCCGTCTGTCAGTTCAGCAGCAGCGGAGGATGTCATTGCCATGTCGCCTTCTACTACATATGTTGTGCTGCCCAGTGTGATCTGTGCGGTCATACCGTCTTTTTCCAGTACAACGGGAGCAGTTTTGCCCTGCCATTTTACACTGTAACCTTTTGCTTCCGCAGCGTCACGCAGTGCTACCATTTCAGGTGCTTCTACGGATTTTGTATCAACAGCAGCTTCTTCTGTACCTTCTGTTACAGCTTCTCTTTCTTCCAGCAGCAGTACCAGAGAAGGTGTTGTCTGCGCGGGGATGCTTCTTGTGGTGATGTCGTAGAATACAACAGCGTCTTTGCCTTTTACATCGTCAGCGCTCAGGATGCTTTTTGTACCCAGAGTTGTCAGGATAGTTGTTTTTTCGGAGATGTTCAGCTGAAGCAGGTCTTTTTCGTTGAGCAGGTCGTCGTTGAAGTGACCAACGGAGATGGAACCTTTGTCAGCGTTTGCAACAACTGCTGTTACCTGACCCATGTAAGGAGGCATGCTCATGCCCATGGGAGCGTTTGCGCCATAGATCACTGCAACTTCCATACCTTCTGTCAGTTTGTCAGCTGTGATCACGCTGCCTGTTTCTCTGTCAACGATGGTTGTTGTGGGCGCTACCACAAAACGCAGACCGCCGTTTTCGTTGTCCATGGTGAATACTTTGTTGCCATCTTCTGTGTCAGCTACTTCTGTGATCTTGCCTGTGTTGCTGATATAAGCGGATGCTTCTGCCTGATCGTCAGCGTCTGCGCTGATGGGAACGGGTGTTGCTGTTGTTTCGCCTTTCATAACTTCTGCGTATGCAGCTGTGCTGCCTACAACAGTGAATGCCAGTGTCAGTGCCAGTACTTTGTTCAGATTCTTTTTCATAGTGAATTCCTCCTGTAATCAAAAAAAATTATGTTTCGTTTTTTGCGTTGTTTTTTGTTTATTGTTTGTTACGCTTATTCAGACGGAGGCATTTTTTGAAAAGTTCCAAAGTTTTTGAAAAAATTTTTGAAAAATCGAAAAAATAGAGCGGACAATACGGAAAAAGCTTGTAAATTCAGGGTTTTTGCAAAAGAAAAAAATATGATTTTCATGGCAGAAAAATTTATTTTACGCATATTTCGTGCCATGCGGACGAAGATTTGCGGTTGTTTCCTGTGACTTAGTTACGGAAGGGATGGTGGAAAAAGAACTATACTCAATACAAGAAAACGACAGACAAATGGGATTGGAGGAATGGATTATGATGCGTGTTTTGATTTTAGGCGGTGTGGCAGCAGGTACAAAGGTAGCGGCGAAACTGAAACGTCTGCGCTTTGACGCGGAAGTGCTGATCCTCACCAAAGATGCGGATATTTCTTATGCTGGCTGTGGCCTTCCTTATTATGTAGGGGATGTCATCACAGATCGGGAAAAGATCATTGTCAATACACCGGAAAAATTCGCAGCTCTCACAGGCGCAAAGGTTTTGACAGGCAGAGAAGCGGTGAAACTGGATGCAGCAGGAAAAACCGTGACAGCGAAAAATTTGGCAACAGGCGAAGAAGAAGTTTATCCTTATGACGCATGTGTCATTTCCACAGGGGCTTCCTCCATCGTTCCGCCTTTGCAGGGGGTCAATCTGAAAGGCGTATTCACCATGCGCACCCCTGATGATGCGGAAGGTCTGAAAAATTATGTGAAAGCCAGCGGCGCAAAAACTGCTGTGATTGCCGGCGGCGGCTTTATTGGTCTGGAAGTGGCGGAAAACCTGCTGGAACAGGGCTTAGATGTAACTGTTATGGATATGGCACCTCAGGTGATGCCCGGTTTTGATCCGGAATTTGCCGCTTATGGCACAAGACATCTGGAAAAGGTCGGCATCCATGTTTCCACTTCCACAAAAATGGAAGGTATCACAGGCAGTGAAAAAGCAGAAGGCGTACAGACAGACAAGGGGATGATCCCTGCGGATGTGGTTGTGCTTTCTCTGGGCATCCGTCCCAACACTGCGTTCTTGAAAGAAACTGGTCTGGAATTTGCCAAAAACGGTGCAATCATGGTAGATAAATCTCTGCGGACAAATCTGCCAGATGTTTACGCCGCTGGGGACTGCGCAGTGGTAATCAACCGTTTGACAGGTGAAAGGGCATGGGCGCCTATGGGTTCCGCGGCAAACATGGAAGGACGTGTGCTGGCAGAAGTGCTGGCTGGCAGAGAAAAAGAATTTGCCGGTGTGCTGGGTACAGCCGTTGTGAAACTGCCCGGACTCAATGCAGCCAGAACAGGGCTCAACGAAGCAGCAGCCAGAGCGGCAGGATATGACGTGGAAACCGTTGTGGCAGTCAATGACGATAAAGCTCATTACTATCCCGGTGCGGATAACTTCATCACAAAACTCATTGTGGACAAAAATACGAAGAAACTGCTGGGCGTTCAGGTTCTGGGCCCCGCTGCCGTAGATAAAATGGTGGATATCGGTGTTACAGCCATCTCATTGGGCGCAACACTGGATCAGCTGGAAAATATGGACTTGGCTTATGCGCCTCCCTTCTCCACAGCGATCCATCCTTTTGTAGCAGCAGTAAATATCCTGCTGAACAAAATGAATGGCGATCTGGAATCTATGACCCCTGCGGAATATATGGAAAACAGAGGGGAAGGATACCGTGTGCTGGATGCGGCGCAGGCGCCATCTATTCCCAATGCAAAATTTGTGGATGTGGCAAAGGTACATGGGCCTTTGGAAGATGTAGATAAAGATGAAAAACTGATGATCATCTGCACAAAGAGCAAACGTGCTTATATGCTTCAGCAGAGATTGAAATATTTCGGCTATACCGATACCACTGTGGTAGAAGGCGGCCTGTGGTTCAATGAACCTCCTGTGAAAGGAAAATAATGAGCCTATCTTTTATAGAAAAGAAGGGCAGTTGGAACAGAAGGGTTCTGACTGCCCTGTTTTTATGAGGATTTTAACAGATACGCTTTTTTCTTGCCTTTTCATAGGAAAAGCCGTATCATAAAGCAAAAGTAAGCAAAGGAGGATTTTTCCATGGAACCCATCACTGTACAGCATACCTTTCCGCCTATTTTCGACAAAAACAGCCGTCTGCTCATTCTGGGCACAGTGCCTTCTGTGAAATCCAGAGAAAACGACTTTTATTATGGACATCCCCAGAATCGTTTCTGGAAACTCATGGCCATCCTTTGCGGCGAGGAAATCCCTGTGACAAAGGAAGAAAAAACAGAAATGCTCCTTCGTCACGGAATTGCTCTTTATGATGTGGTGGAAAAATGCACCATTGTAGGCAGCAGTGACAGCTCCATCAAAGATGTGGTGCCTGTGGATTTGACACCTATTTTGGAGCAAACAGGGAATATCCCTATTTTTGCCAATGGGGCAACAGCGGAAAAACTGTACAGGAAATATCTTTTTCCAAAGACAGGCATCTCTGCTGTGAAACTGCCTTCCACTAGTCCAGCCAATGCGGCATGGTCTTTGAGCCGCTTGGAAGAAGCCTGGCGGGAAGCCATAGAGCCATATCTGGGATAATCCTATGGGCGTTTTGCATGGAAAGGACGCGGAATTTCGGAAAAAGTTATACAATATCGGGAAAGTGTATGATTTTACTGGGGATTTTGCGTCCAGACATTGACATACAGGGCAGAACCTGCTACAATACCACAGAAGTCAATAAGGAAACTTATCAAGAGTGGTTGAGGGACAGGGCCCTGTGACACCCGGCAACCGGCGGAAACGCATCGGTGCCAATTCCCCCGCATATTTTGCGGAAGATGAGTAAGAATGAGAAAGCCCTGCGGCTTTTTTTTTATGCCTTTTACAGTGTCCCAAAGAACGACTGAAACTTGATAATACAAAAAAACAAACTGGAGGAAATTATGAGCAGAAGATTATTCACATCTGAGTCCGTAACAGAAGGACATCCCGACAAGATCTGTGACCAGATCTCCGACGCCATTCTGGACACAATCCTGGCAAAAGACCCGAAAGCAAGAGTTGCCTGCGAAACATGCACCACAACAGGTATTATTTTCGTTATGGGTGAAATCACCACAAGCGCTTATGTTGATGTAGAAGGCATCGTTCGCGATACCCTGCGTCAGATCGGTTACGATCGTGCAAAATATGGTTTCGACTGCGAAACATGCTCCGTTATCACATCCATCCACGGTCAGTCCCCTGACATCGCTCTGGGTGTAGACAAAGCTCTGGAAAACAAAACAGGCGAAGACGACAGCGAATTTGATACAGGCGCTGGCGACCAGGGTATGATGTTCGGTTTTGCTTGTGACGAAACAGAAGAACTGATGCCCCTGCCCATCTCTCTGAGCCACAGACTGACAAAGAGACTGGCAGAAGTACGTAAAAACGGCACACTGTCTTACCTGCGTCCCGACGGCAAAGCACAGGTAACCGTAGAATATGTAGACGACAAACCCGTTCGTGTTGACACTGTTGTTGTTTCCACACAGCATGACCCTGAAGCAACACAGGAACAGATCCGTGCGGACATTATCGAACACGTTGTAAAGAAAGTCATCGATGCAAACCTGCTGGATGAAAACACAAAATACTACATCAACCCCACAGGCAGATTCGTTATCGGCGGCCCTCAGGGCGACAGCGGCCTGACAGGCAGAAAGATCATCGTTGACACCTACGGCGGTTACGCTGCCCACGGCGGCGGCGCATTCAGCGGCAAAGACCCCACAAAGGTAGACCGTTCCGCATGCTACGCAGCAAGATACGTTGCAAAGAACATTGTTGCAAGCGGCATTGCAAGCAAATGTGAAGTACAGCTGGCTTACGCTATCGGCGTTGCAAAACCCGTTTCCATTCTGGTAAATACATTCGGTACAGGCAAAATCTCCGATGATAAGATCACAGAACTGGTACAGCGCAACTTCGACCTGCGTCCCGCTGCCATCATCAAAAACTTCGACCTGCTGAGACCTATCTACAAACAGGTTGCAGCTTATGGTCACTTCGGCAGAACAGACCTAGATCTGCCTTGGGAAAAGACAGACAAAACAGATGTATTCCAGATCTGATTTTGAAAAATATGTAAAGAAAAAAAGCCTGTGTTAGGGGCATCTTCATAAGAAAACAAAGCAAGCTGAAATCCTTATGATATAGAGGAGTTCAGCTTGCTTATTTTTATAAGATTTTATTTGTTATGTTTTCTTATGAAGACAGCCGTCGCAATTCCCATTAAAAAATCAAGGAAGCGAAAATCAATGTTTTCTTAATGGGAATTGCTTTTTTATGACAGTTTCTCAAAAAGAGGGACTGTCATTTTTTATGGCCATAACATGGTTTTTCAGTGGGGATTTGCATAAAAGTATAGACGTTTCGCATGTTTTCAGATGATATTTCTCAATGGGTATCTTTTTGCATCGCCATGGAAATGTTTATGGAATTGCCGGAAAAATGGTAAATGCTGGTAAATTTAATCTTTTTTCGAAAAAAATTAAGAAAGTTTTCGAATTTTCTTAGTACGGTTTTCAAATTGTTTTGGTATATTTTTGTATAAATATTTAAGTGGAACGAAGAAAGAAAGGAAGTTGCCTCATGAAACTGATTACATTTGCCGTGCCATGTTACAACTCTCAAGACTATATGCGGCGCTGTATTGATACATTGCTGACAGGAGGAGAAAAAGTGGAAATCATCATTGTCAATGATGGCTCCAAGGATCGTACGGGAGAAATTGCCGATGAATACGCGGCAAAATATCCTACCATTGTCAAAGCCGTTCACCAGGAAAATCAGGGACATGGACAGGGCGTAAATGTGGGCCTTGCTCATGCAACAGGAGAATTTTATAAAGTGGTGGATTCTGACGACTGGCTGGATACCGAAGCATTAAAGGAAGTGCTGGAATGCATGGAAAAATGGCGGATCAACCAGACACCTGTGGATATGCTTGTATGCAATTACATATATGACCATTTGTACGAAGGCAGACAGCAGCAGATTCATTACCGCAATGTGTTTGAGTCCGGCAGTCTGTGCAACTGGCATGAAATTGGTCGTTTTCTGCCAACGCAGTATCTGATTATGCATGCGTTGATTTTCAAAACAGAAGTGCTGCGCAAAAGCGGCGTGCAGCTGCCGAAGCATACCTTCTATGTAGACAATATTTTTGCGTATCAGCCGCTGCCCTTTGTAGAAAATATTTTTTATCTTGATGTGGACTTGTACCACTACTTTATTGGACGGGAAGATCAGTCTGTCAATGAAAAAATGCTCATGAAACGCATTGACCAGCAGATTCTGGTGACAAAGCTGGTTTCCGCTTGTACAGATCTCCATCAGGTAAGGGAGAAAAAACTGGCAACTTACATGACCAGAAATATTTCTGTCATGATGGCCATTTCTTCCATTCATCTGCTGCTCATCGGTGATGCGGATGCTATGGAAAAACGAAGAGAATTATGGGAATATATGCGTCAGATGGATAAGGGGCTGTATAAGACCCTGCGTTATAAACGCCTCAGTGGGCTGACATATCTTCCGGGGAAACTGGGAGATTTCGCTACACTGACAGGATACCGACTGGCGCGGAAACTAGTGAAATTTCAATAAAAAAGAAGGCGGAACAAATGGAGAAACTTTACATCGCTTTGGTAGATACACCAGGTTTTTTTGCGGATATCATACGCCGTGTCATAAAAATTTCATACTGTCATGTGGCATTGTCTTTTGATGCGGATTTCCAGGAAGCTTACAGTGTTGGAAGGCGTGATCCAGCCATTCCTTTTTTCGCAGGTTTCATTCGGGAGAATACCCCAAAAATACTGCGGGTATTTCCAGAGGCACGGTATCGTGTCTGTGAACTCTCCTGCACAGCGGAACAGAAAGAACTGCTGCGGGAAAAAATGAATGCCTGTTATGAAAAAAGATTTCAATACCATTACTGTATTATTGGACTGCCTTTTATCTGGATGCAGAAGCCATTTTATCAAAAGAATCACTATACCTGTTCTTCCTTTTTGGCAAGGGTTATGGATGAGGTAGGGCTGACACTTTTTGATAAGCATTTCTCCATGGTCACACCAAAGGATTTTTATGAATTGGAACAATTACAGGTGCTTTACGAAGGATATTTGTCAGATTACTTCGTGAGCCGTCATTTATTTTATGGGAAAGGAGAACTGTATGGTACGTAAATATGTAGGCAGTATTCTGTTTTTGTGCCTGCTTATCGGGATTACCATATATGTCCTCATAGAAAACAATGATATGCGGGCTGTGGCCGCAGCAATGGCACGGGCTGAGCATATATGGATTTTGGCCGGAATTTTGGCAGCGCTGTTTTTTGTGGCGGCGGAGGGCAGTATCATCTGTTATCTGCTGCGGGCAATCGGACGGAAAATGCCATTGCTGAAATGTATCAGCTGGTCATTTATCGGATTTTTCTTTTCCGGTATTACGCCATCTGCCACAGGGGGACAGCCTGCCCAGCTTTACTATATGAAAAAGGCGGGATTGCCATTGGCAGACAGTACACCGGTACTGATGGTAGTGGCTGTGCTGTATAAATTTGTATTGGCAGTTTTGGGGCTGTTTATCGCAGTTTTTTGGCATAAACAGTTAGGTGCTTATTTTCAAGGATATTATTGGCTGTTCTATCTGGGGATTGTACTGAATGCCATATTGGTTGCTGTGCTGGTCTGGGTTATGGTAACGCCAGTTTGTGCGGAAAAAACAGCATTGTTTCTGGAAGGGCTGCTGGTGAAGATCAGACTGCTTCAGCCTAAAGAAGAACGAAAGAAACGTCTGCGGGAAGCAGTGGCAAGATATGGAGCAGTGGTGCGGTTTTTCCAGGAGAATCCAAGAAAAATCGTGGTGGCAACAGTTATGACGCTTATGCAGAGATGCAGTCTGTTTTTCCTGACATGGCTCATTTATCGTGCCATGGGGCTGGAAGGCGTCAGTCTGTTTTGGATTATGGTGTTGCAGGCGACGGTATATATTGCGGTGGATATGCTGCCATTCCCCGGTTCGGCAGGTATTTCAGAATTGGTTTACGCAGCGGTGTTTGCGTCCGTTTTCCCGGGGAGCGATTTGGCGGCGTCCACGTGCATTTCCAGAGGCATCAGTTTTTATATGGTGCTGCTGGTAAGTTTGGGCGTTTGGTGTGTCTGTCATTTTCGCAGTCAAAGAGCATAAATCAATGAAATGAAAGGAAAGGATAGAAAGAGGGAGCAACTATGATGAAACAATGGAAGGGGAAACCTGATGTGATCGTGGCAGGCGCAGGCTTTGCAGGTGCTGTTGCGGCAAGAGAGATGGCAGAAGCTGGAAAACAGGTGTTGGTTCTGGAAAAAAGAGACCACATTGGCGGAAATATGTATGAAGAAGAAAATGAAGCGGGCATCCGTATCCATGTTTATGGCCCTCATATCTTCCATACCAATGATGAGAAAGTATTTCACTATATCCGGCAGTTTGGACAGTGGGATACATATGAACATCGGGTGAAGGGCAAAATCAAAGAAAAAGAAGTTCCCATTCCTTTTAATTTCACTTCTTTGGAAGCCTTATTCCCCATGGAGCAGGCCAAAAAGCTGGAAGCAAAACTGCACAGAACTTTTTCTGGAAAAACAAGAGTGACAGTTCTGGAATTGATGGAGCATACAGATCAGGAAATTGCGGAACTGGGACAATTTGTGTTTGACAATGTCTTTAAAGGGTATACTGCAAAACAGTGGGGCATGCCAGTGCTGCAAGTAGACCGTTCTGTCATCAGCCGTGTGCCTGTGGTGCTGGGCAGGGATGATCGCTATTTTGGCGACCGTTATCAGTTGATGCCGACAGAAGGTTACACAAAGATATTTGAAAATATGCTGCGCCACAAAAATATTGTCTGTCAAACGGGTGTGGATGTGATGGATCTGCTGACATTGCAGCCGGATGGTACCATGCGCTTTGATGGAGAATTGTTTGACGGTATATTTATTTATACAGGCATGCCGGACGTTTTGCTGCAAAACTGCTTTGGCTTTTTGCCTTATCGTTCTTTGCGTCTGGAATTTGAAACATTGCAGCAGGATGATTTTCAATCTGCAAGCGTTGTCAATTATCCCAACAGCGAGGACTTTACAAGAATCACGGAATTTAAAAAATTAACAGGACAGCAAAAGACAGGGGTAACTACCATCCTTCGGGAGTATCCCATGGCATTTACGGCAAATGCCGGTCAGGAAGCTTATTATCCCATTGAAAATAAACAGAACAGAAGTCTTTATGAAATGTACCAAAAGGCATTGCAGCAATGGGACAACCTGTATCTGTGCGGCAGATTGGCAGAGTATCGCTATTACAATATGGACGGTGCTATCCTGCGGGCGCTGGAATTGACACAGGAGATTTTGCAGAAGGAAAAAGTATGTCTGGCAGCGAACGTATAATGTGAATTTATACATGTTTTGTTGTATATTTATTTGCATTGAGGTATCTTTTCTGGTATACTGATATGAAAGACAGAGAAACGGCATTGCAGGATTTGATCCCACTGAACCCAGTGGAGATGCCGTTTTGTAAGACAAGACAGGAGGTCGGAAATATGTCTGAAGACAAAATCACAAACGGGCAGATTCAGATCGCAGATGAAGTTATTGGTGTCATTGCTGTAACAGCGGCACTGGAAGTAGACGGCGTGACAGAAGGCGCTGGAAGCGGAAAAGGTTTTGTAGAGTTTTTCAGTAAGAAAAGCCAGACAAAATGTGCCAAAGTGGAAAGTGACGGCGATGAAGTGATACTGGATATGGAAATCATCGTGAACTTTGGTACCAAAGTTCAGGTTGTTGCTGAAGAAGTGCAGAAGAGAGTCAAAAATGCCGTGGAAACCATGACAGGACTTTCTGTGCCTGTTGTCAATGTGGCAGTGGCAGGCATCGTGAAGGAAAAAACCGCAAAAGCGGACGAAGAAGAATAAAAAAAACGGAATTATACCACTCCTGTATGGGAGTGGTATTTGTCCCTATTGTAATGAGAAAAGCGGAGGAAGATTATGAGCCGAAGAAATGCAAGAAAAAATGCCTTTGTACTGTTGTTCCAGATGGAATTCAATGCAGCGGAAGAACAGGAACAGATGACAGATCTGTTTTTTGCGGAACAGGATGAAGTGGTAACAGAAGAAGACAAGGCTTACACCATGGCAGCAGTGGAAGGTACCAGAGCAAACCTGGAAGCCATTGATGCTGTAATTGACAGCTTTGCAAAAGGCTGGAACACTCAGAGAATGAACCGCGTGGATCTGGCGATTCTGCGACTGGCAGTATATGAACTGAAATACAGCAAAGATGCGCCTGTGGGCGTTGTTATCAATGAAGCGGTGGAACTGGCCAAAAAATATAGCTCTGACGAAGCGCCTGCATTCATCAATGGCGTGCTGGGGAAAATCGCTTCTGCCTGAAGGGAAATGAGCCGGTATGATTGAACCGAAAATTTTCACGGTTGGACAGATCAATCGTTATATTCGCAATTTACTGGAAAATGATTTTATATTGAGCAGCCTTTTGGTGAAAGGGGAAATTTCCAATTTCAAAGCCCATAGTTCCGGGCATTTGTATTTCACATTGAAGGATGCATCCGGTGCGCTGTCCTGTGTCATGTTTCGGCAGGATGCGGCGGGGCTGCCCTTTGAACCGGAAAACGGCATGCAGGTGGTGGTATATGGACACATTTCTCTTTATGAGAAAACAGGACAGTATCAGCTTTATGCGGAATTTATGGAACCTTTAGGCATTGGAGCCTTACAGGTTGCTTTTGAACAGCTGAAAGAAAAATTGGCGGCAGAAGGATTGTTTGATGGGGATTTCAAAAGGGAAATTCCGAAAAATCCCTCCTGCATCGCAGTTATCACATCTCCCACAGGGGCAGCGGTGCGGGATATTCTGCAAATCGTCAAGCGTCGAGACCCTAATGTGAAAGTGGCTATTTTTCCCACATTGGTACAGGGAGAACAGGCGGCGGCAGATATTGTCCGTTCCCTGAAACTGGTCAATGAATGGGGAAAGGCGGATGTCATCATTTTGGGACGCGGCGGCGGCTCCATGGAGGATTTGTGGTGCTTCAATGACGAAAATGTGGCAAGAGCTGTTTTTGCGTCAGAGATTCCTGTGATTTCTGCCGTAGGTCATGAAACAGACTTTACTATCACGGATTTTGTGGCGGATATGCGGGCGCCTACGCCTTCCGCAGCAGCGGAACTGGCAACAACGCCTCTGGCTGAACGGCGGGAAGCTTTTCACCGATTGGAACTAAGACTGGAACGTGATGTAAGCGCCTTGCTGACATCTTGCCGCAGGCGGCTGGATTTGCTGAAATCCCGTCCCGTTATGGAAAGACCTTTGGAGCGGATTTACCGTACCATGATGGATGTGGAAGAAACCCAGCAGCGGCTGGATAAAGAAATGACAAACCGTTTGATGCAGCGGGCAGAACGCTGGCAGTATCTGACCAATCGTTTGGAAGCCGCGTCACCGCTGGCAGTCATGTCACGGGGATATGTGATGGCTGTCACATCATCAGGAAACTTACTGACTTCCGCAAAACAGGCGGAAGTGGGGGATAGGGTCACCCTGCATTTGCAGGATGGCAAAATAGAAACGAATATTCAGGAAAAGGAGGTGTTTGCCCATGGCGAAGAAGAAAGTTACCTTTGAAGAAGCCATGACACGGCTGGAGGAAATTGTTGACCGGCTGGAAAGGGAAGAAGTGCCTTTGGAAGAAGCGGTGAAGCTATATCAGGAAGGCTTGAGCCTTTCGGCAGTCTGCAAGGAAAAACTGGCGGTGGCAGAGGGAAGCATTGTGATGCTGCGCAAGGAAGCAGGCTTATGGGAAGAAACACCTTTTGCAGAGGAGGATATGGAAAATGGACTTCAAAAGTGATATGCAGGCACGCATTCAGGAAATCGAAGCTGCTTTGCAGACATATATACCCAAACAGGAGGTATTTCCTCCTGTGATCTTTGAAGCAATGGGTTACAGCCTTTTTGCCGGCGGCAAACGCCTGCGCCCCATGATGGTGCTGGCGGCATGTGAAGCCGTAGGCGGCAAAAAGGAAATGGCAGTGCCTTTTGCTTGTGCTTTGGAAATGATTCATACATATTCTTTGATCCATGACGATCTGCCGGCTATGGACAACGACGATTATCGCCGCGGCAGACTGACCAGTCATAAGGTATTCGGAGAAGATATGGCAATTCTGGCAGGGGATGGTCTGCTTCATCATGCTATGGAAACCATGGCGCAGACATGTTATGAAAATCCCTGCAAGGAAACCACCGGAGCTATGCTTGCCATTGCCAAAGGTGCCGGTATCCATGGGATGCTTACCGGTCAGGTGGTAGACGTTTATTTTGAAGGCAAACCTATCGATAAAGAAACACTGGATTTTATCCACATCCATAAAACAGCGGCAATGATCCGCGGCGCACTGGAAGCAGGCGCTAGAGTGGGCGGCGCTTCTGAAGAAGTGGTTGAAAAATTCGGTCTGGCAGGCGAAAAAATCGGTGTGGCGTTCCAGATTCTGGACGATATTCTGGATGTGACCAGTACCATGGAAGAACTGGGCAAACCTATCCACAGCGATGAGAAAAACGAAAAGACAACTTATGTGACTTTGTATGGCATTGAAGAATCCAGAAAGATCGCCGCAATACTTTCCGATGAAGCTGTGGCAATTTGGAAAGAATTGGGCGAATCCTGTGATTTCTTACAGACATTGACAAACTATTTGCTGCAAAGAACATATTGAGCAAAAGAAAGAAGATGATTCTATGGGATTTGAATCGTTTTTATTGAATAAACCCTTTTGGGCGGCAATCCTTTCCTGGGCATTGGCACAAGGATTTAAGACCATCCGCCCCATTGTGACGGAACGAAAATTTGATGCCAGCAGATTGACTGGGACAGGCGGTATGCCCAGTTCCCACTCATCTCTGGTTATGGCGCTGACTACCAGTGTGGGGAAGTATAACGGCTTTGATTCGGCATTGTTTGCCATCTCGCTGATTTTTTCCTTTGTGGTCATGTACGATGCGGCAGGTATCCGGCGTGCAGCCGGCAAACAGGCGGAGATCATCAACTATATGATCGAGCATCATAAACTGCCGGAACTGCAGAAAGTAAAGGAACTGCTGGGTCATACGCCATTGGAGGTATTTGTGGGAGCGATTTTGGGGATTGTCGTAGGATTGTTGTTTTAAGATAAGGAGAGCAGGTGATTTGTGTGGGCGGAATATTGGACCGTATCCAATCTCCGGAAGACTTGAAAAAATTGAATTTACAGGAAATGGAGCAGCTTTGTAAAGAGCTGCGCCGCTTCCTTCTTCGGGCAGTTTCAAAAACCGGCGGCCACCTGGCATCCAATCTGGGTGTGGTAGAGCTGACGGTGGCGCTGGAATACTGTTTCAGATTGCCTCAGGACAAAATTGTTTGGGACGTAGGTCATCAGGCGTATATCCATAAAATGCTGACAGGACGTAAAGAAGGTTTTTCCGCTCTGCGTCAGTTGGATGGGCTCAGTGGGTTCCCGAAACCCCATGAAAGCGCTTGTGACGCTTTTGCGGCAGGCCATAGTTCCACATCTATTTCAGCGGCTTTGGGTATTGCAAAAGCAAGAGATTTGCAGGGCAGAAAAAACCATGTCATTGCTGTCATTGGCGATGGTTCCATGACAGGTGGTTTGGCCTATGAAGCACTGAATAACGCAGGCAGAGAAAATACTGACCTGATTGTTGTTTTGAATGATAACCAGATGTCCATTGATACCAATGTGGGTGCCATCAGCAAACATTTGAATTCCCTGCGCACCAGCAATCGGTATCAGGCATTTAAAGAAAATTTCAAACAGATTCGTGATATGGTACCTGTCATTGGGAAACCGGCTTATTCCGTACTGGAAAAGGTAAGGGACAGCGCAAAGCTGCTGCTGTTGGAAGGTGCTGTATTTGAAGGCATGGGCTTTAAGTATATTGGCCCTGTGGATGGACATGATTTGCCGGAATTGATCGAACTGTTTAAGAATGTGCAGCAGATGCATGGGCCCATTCTTATCCATGTGAAAACAGAAAAAGGCAGGGGGTATCCTTATGCGGAAGAACGTCCGTGGGATTACCATGGCGTCAGCCCCTTTGATCTGCGGACAGGGGAACCTCTTTCCAAGAGCGGTAAACCCAGCTGGTCTGCTGTATTCGGCAAAAAAATTGTGGAAATCGCGAAACGGAATCCAAAAGTTGTGGGTATCACTGCTGCCATGTGCAGTGGAACAGGATTCCAGAAATTCCGGAAGGAATTTCCGAAACGTTTCTTTGACGTTGCCATTGCGGAGCAGCATGGGACAACCTTTGCGGCAGGGCTGGCAAGTCAGGGGATGATTCCTGTTTTTGCAGTGTATTCTTCTTTCCTGCAGCGTGCTTATGACCAGATCATCCATGATGTCTGCATGGAAAACCTTCATGTGGTATTTGCCATCGACAGAGCGGGGATTGTAGGTGCTGACGGGGAGACCCATCAGGGCGTATTTGACCTTTCTTTCCTGCGTCATATCCCCAATATGACAGTGCTTTCACCCAAGAATGGATGGGAATTGGAAGCAATGCTGGATTATGCAGTGAACGTCTGCAAAGGTCCTGTGGCAGTGCGTTATCCTAGAGGGACTGCATCAGAAAACTTTGAAATGCAGCGTCTGCCCATTGAATATGGCAAGGCAGAATGGATTGCCAAAGGGGAAGACATTGCCATTCTGGCAGAAGGCCATATGCTGGATGCGGCTTATGGCGCAGTGGAACGTCTGCGGGCAGAAGGAAAGAATCCTTCTTTGGTAAATATCCGCTTTATCCGTCCTTTGGATGGAGAAATTTTGCGGGCAGTGGCAGAGAATTGCAGCCATATTTTCACAGTGGAAGATAATGTCCGGGACGGCGGCTTTGGTTCCGCAGTGCTGGAATTTTACAGCGATCATGACATTGCAGCCAATGTGAAAAACCTGGCGTTCCCTGATGAATACATCGAACAGGGGACACAGGCACAGCTGTTTGCGAAATATGGTCTGGATGCAGAAGGGATTTATCAATCCATCAAAAAAACGTTGGGAGAGTAAGTTATGGCAGAAAAAGTGGAAAAGGAACGGCTGGATGTGCTGTTGGTGCAGCGTGGGCTGGCACCGGGCAGAGATCAGGCGAAAGCATATATTATGGCAGGCAATGTCTATGTGGACGGCATGAAAGAAGATAAAGCCGGTACAAAGATTCCTGTAACTGCGGAAATCGAAGTGCGGGATGCAGCCATGAAATATGTCAGCCGCGGCGGCTATAAACTGGAAAAAGCCATGGAAGTTTTCCCCATTACACTGACAGATAAAATCTGTCTGGATATTGGCGCTTCCACCGGCGGTTTCACAGACTGTATGCTGCAAAACGGCGCCGCAAAGGTATATTCCATCGACGTTGGATATGGTCAGTTTGCATGGAAACTGCGCAACGACCCCAGAGTCGTTTGTCTGGAAAAAACCAATGTGCGCTATGTGACGCAGGAACAGGTGCCCGATGCGGCGGATTTTGCGTCTATTGACGTATCTTTTATTTCCCTGACAAAAGTTCTGCCTGCAGTATTGGGCGTTATGAAAGAGGATGGACAGCTGGTTTGCCTCATCAAACCCCAGTTTGAAGCAGGAAGAGAAAAAGTAGGGAAAAATGGTGTTGTCAAAGATATTGCCGTACATAAAGAAGTCATCCTCATGATTGCGGATTATGCTATGGCAAATGGTCTGGGCGTGATGGGACTGGATTTCTCCCCCATCAAAGGACCAAAAGGCAACATTGAATACTTGATTTATCTGGATAAAAAACAGCCAGGTGCAACAAAAGAAGAAGTTCATACATGGGTAGAAGAAATCGCAGCAAAATCACATGAAGTTTTATAATGCTGCATGGGGGCGAAGGTATGAAAAAAGTAGGAATACTTCCAAATTTGGAGAAAGATAAGGATTTTGCGGTAACCAATCGGCTGCTGCAATATTTGAAATTGAAAGAGTGTCAGCCATGCCTGTCCATGAAGGCAGCAAAACTTGCCGGATTGGAGGAATATGGCTGCTTAGAAGAAGAACTGTATCGGGATTCGGATTTTCTGATCTCTTTGGGCGGCGACGGTACGCTTCTTGGTGTTGGCAGAAAATCAGCGCCTTATGGTACACCTATTTTGGGTATCAATCTGGGTACGCTGGGATTTTTGACAGCGGAAGAAAAAAATCATGCGGAGTATGCCATTGATAAAGTATTGGCAGGCGATTATAAAATGGAAAAGCGCATGATGCTGCAAGCCACCATTGCAAAGGATCAGGAGCGTATTGAAGGGATTCTTGCTCTGAATGACATTTGTATCACCAGAGGTCTGCTTTATAAGATTCTGGAGTTCAATATTTATGTCAATGAGGAGTATGTGGACACCCTTCGGGCGGATGGTGTCATCATTTGTACACCTACGGGCTCTACGGCGTATAATCTGTCTGCTGGCGGCCCTGTTCTGAAAGCAGATGCGCAGATCATTGCCATTACACCCATATCTGCTCATACCCTCACCAGTCGTTCCATTGTGGTTTCGGCTGACGATGTGGTGACAGTGGAGATCAATCCCAGAGAAGAGGCGGATTTTACCGTCAGTGCCGATGGGCAGGATGCCTGGACGCTGACAGGTAAAAAAGTTGTGCAGGTGAAAAGAGCAAAGGAATATGCTTCCATTATCAAAACAAATCCGCAGAGTTTTTATGACGTACTGCGTCAGAAACTCAGCAGATAGAGAATAGAAAGGTTGTGACGAGCTTGAAAATTGCCAGACATGCGAAAATATTGGAACTGATTGAAAAATACGATATTGAAACCCAGGACGAACTGGCGCAGAAACTGTGTGAAGAAGGCTTTATGGTAACACAGGCAACTGTTTCCAGGGACATTCGGGAAATGAAGCTGACAAAAATCGCCACGGAGCGGGGAAAACAGAAATATTCTGTCATTACCGGCAATGATACGGAAATTACAGAACGCCTGACAAGGGTATTCAAAGAAGCTGTTGTAAAAATGGACTATGCCCAGAATATGATTGTCATTAAGACACTGGAAGGTATGGGTATGGCGGTAGCGGTAGCACTGGACAATATGCAGAACCCTGAAATCCTGGGTACCATTGCCGGGGATGACACAGTATTCTGTGTAGTCAGAACGCATAATCAGGCAGCGGTGATTATTGAAAAGCTGTATCGTATCATTCATAGTGCCTAAGAAACGGGGAATGTAAAAATGCTGGAACATTTGCATATCAAAAACGTAGCGCTGATTGCAGAAAGTGAACTGCATTTTGAAAAAGGCCTGAATATTCTCACAGGGGAAACAGGCGCCGGAAAATCCATGATTATTGATTCCCTGCATTTCGCACTGGGCGGTCGGGTCAACCGTGATTTTCTGCGGAAAGAAGAACAGTCGGCAGTGGTGGAAGCATTGTTTTCCACAGATAACCCGAAGGTTTCCGTATTTCTGGAAGAAAACGGCATTCCAGCTGAGGAGGATGGCACATTGCTCATTGCCCGCACTATGCAGGCTTCAGGAAAAACCGTTGCCCGTGTCAATGGCAGCACCGTTACAGCCGGCATGCTGAAAGAACTGGCAGGGGAATTGCTGGATATTTACGGGCAGCATGAACATCAGTCATTGCTGAACCCAAGCCGGCATATTCATTTGCTGGATCGTTTTTGCGGTGAAGCATTGGAAGAAAAACTGGTGGAATACCGCAAAGAATTTGGCAGAGAAAAAGAACTGAAAAAACAGCTGGAAATGCTCTGCGGAGAAGAAAGCAGCCGTGCCCGGCGATTGGATATCCTTCAATTTCAGAAAGAGGAGATCGAGGGTGCATCTATGCGCGCTGGTGAGGAAGAAGAACTGCTGGAGCAGAAAAAACGTCTGGGCAGTGTGGAAAAACTCATGCGTCTGTCCGTGGAAGGCGTAGAACTGCTTTATGACGGCAGGGAAGGTATGGCTTCTGCTTGCGATAATCTGGGAGAGGCGCTGCGGTGTTTGCAGGAAGCAGCGGCACTGGATAACAGTCTGTCAGAACTTTGCGAGCGCATGGACAATGTGTATGCCCAGTTGGAAGACGGCGCTAGGGAATGGAAAAAGTATACCCATTTGCTGGAAGCAGACCCGGACGCACTGGAAAACATCGAGGAACGTTTGCAGACCATCTACCGCCTGAAACGAAAATATGGCGGCAGTGTGGAAGCGGTTCTTGATTTTTATCAGAAAGCAGTGGAAGAACTGGATTTTCTGCAAAACAGTGAAGAACGTGCGGCGGAACTGGAACAGGCGTTGCAGGCAGTTCATGAGCATATGACAGCTTTAGCTGGAGAAATCACAGCTATTAGAAAAAATACAGCTTTGCAGGTGCAGACACAGGTGGAGCAGGCACTGCACGATATGGAAATGGCACAGGCAAGATTTTATATTTCCATGGAAAAACGGGAAAATTTTGCCACAGACGGTCTGGATAAAGTGGAATTTCTGATTTCTGCCAATGCGGGGGAGGACTTGAAGCCTCTGGCAAAAATCGCATCCGGCGGGGAAATGTCCCGTGTGATGCTGGCATTGAAAACAGTGCTGGTGGATGCAGACGAAATTGGAACCTTTATTTTTGACGAAATTGACACAGGTGTCAGCGGCAAGACTGCCAGAAAAGTTGGGGAAAAAATGAGTCTGCTGGGGAAAAAACGGCAGATCCTGTGTATTACCCATTTGCCTCAGATTGCGGCTATGGCAGATAATCATTTTCGCATAGAAAAACATGTGGCGGAAGGGCGAACCACCACAACCGTAGAAACATTAGATGAGAACGCTTCCTGTCGGGAGATTGCGCGGCTCATGGGTGGTGAGGAAATCACCGAAACCACCATGGCGGCAGCAAGAGAACTGCGGCGGGAAAAACCTTGAGGAAAACCCTCTTGACAAGTAAAATATACATTGCTACAATGAGTTTGTTCATCGGAGGGTGCGTAATACAAAAGAGATTACAGCCGGATAAGATGGCAGGTGAAAGTCCTGCTTCTTATCCGGCTTTTTTTTGTGAAAGGAGAATCGTATGACACAGGAATTTTCATTGACGGAAGGGAAGATCAGTACCACATTGCTGCGTTTTGCGCTGCCCTTTTTGCTTGCCAGTTTCTTGCAGGCGTTATATGGTGCGGCGGATTTGTATGTGGTAGGACGTTTTGATACGGCAGCAGGGGTATCAGCTGTTGCCATTGGCAGTCAGGTTATGCAGACCATTACAGGCATCATACTGGGGATTTCTACCGGTGGTACAGTTTTGCTGGGCAGATGTATTGGTGAGGCAAATCCCAGGGGAGCGGCAAAAGCAGTGGGCACCATTGCGTCGTCTTTTTTGCTTCTTGCAGTGATTTTAACGCCGTTGATGCTGTTTTTGACAGAATCTATTGTGACTGTCATGGAAACGCCTCGGGAAGCGGCCGAGGCAGCCAAAGCGTATATTTTTACCTGTTCCGCAGGGATTCCCTTCATCATTGGTTATAATGCGGTCAGCGGCATTTTCCGTGGATTGGGCGACTCCAAAACACCTGTGTATTTTATATTGCTTGCTTGCGTTGTGAATATTGGTGTGGACTTTTTACTGGTAGGCGGTTTTGACATGGGAGCGGAAGGGGCTGCCATTGCCACTGTTGCTGCTCAGGCAATCAGTTTTCTTGCTGCACTGATATATATTAAAAAGAAAGGATTTTCCTTTCCTGTATATAAAAGGGATTTTATCCCTGACCCACAGTCAGCATTGAGAATCTGGAAAGTGGGCCTGCCTTTGGCATTGCAGGATGCATTGGTCAATATTTCTTTTTTGGTCATCACAGCCATTGTGAATACATTGGGGCTGGTGCCTTCGGCAGCGGTGGGTGTTGTGGAAAAAATCATCATTTTCGCTATGTTGCCGCCCACATCTTTTGCTTCGGCTGTTGCTGCCATGACGGCTCAGAATCTGGGAGCGGGAAAGGCGGAACGGGCAAGAAGAACATTATGGTTTGGGATTGGATATGCATTGGTCTTTGGTGTTTTATTCTGCATATACTGTCAGTGGAACCCGGAAAGTATCACAGGGATATTTGCCAAGGAGGCAGAGGTGGTCAGTGCAGCGGCAGATTATTTACGGTCTTATTCCATAGACTGTATTCTAGTTGCCTTTATTTTCTGCATGAACTCCTATTTCAGCGGCTATGGAAAATCGGTAATTTCTTTTGCTCACAGTATGCTGGCAACTTTTGGTGTGCGTATTCCTGCCACTGCGTTTCTGAGCCGTTATGCAGGGGAATCCCTTTATGTGATGGGTCTGGCTTCTCCCTTGGCAACCTTTGTTTCACTGGTGATCTGCCTATTTTTCCTGCGGTATCTCCATAGAAAAACCGTTGGAATTTTGTAAGAAAATCATAACAAAACCATAACAAAAAAACGGATGATTTTCTGCTATGCTATAAAGAAATATGGCAAGGAGGATGGAAGAAGATGAAAAACAAGCATTTGTGGCTGGCTCTGGGGGAGGGTCTGCTGTTTATGATACTTTTTCTGCATCGCTACGAACTGGAGTGGATGTGCTGGGTGCAGATGCTGATCTGCATCATTATTGGCATCAAAGTTCTGGATCATTTGCGGGCATATTATGAAGATAGAAGAATGGCTGGGAAAAAATAAAAAAGCCCTTTTGCTACGAAAGCGATATTTCTGCGGCAAAAGGGTTTTTTGCATGATTAATCTTTGCGGTATTCTTTTTCAGTTTGCGCAACACGCAGCAAAGAGGATTTTTCGGGCATGCTTTCTTCTTTTCGCATGGCATCCCGATCCAGCAGCCACTGCATATACATCAGTAGTTCGTCGCGGCTGTTTTTACTCAACTGCGCATAATATGTTTGGAAACGGTTAAAGTCTATGGATTCGTCATCTACCATATAAGGATGGCGGATATCGTTGACTCCAAGAAGATAGTCCAAAGAAACATCGAAAATAGATGCGATTTTTTTCAAATCGGGGATAGAGGGCTGATTGCGTCCGGATTCATAGTTAGCAATGGCAGTATAGCCATAGTTTAGCATTTCTCCCAATTTTACCTGTGTCAGTTTTTTTTCTTTTCGCAGCATTTTCAGCCTGTCTTTAAATTCCTGCAATCTGCTCACCTCGTTTAATTTTCTCTTTTGCATGACTGACTATGCGTATATTCTACAATCGTAGTCTATGTTTTATTATAGGAGTAATAAAGAACAGATAAAAGGCATTGTCACAGATAGAAAAATATTTTTGACAATCTTTGCAATTTGCAAAAGTGAGAGGGGAAATAAATAATTTTGATATTCTGTCTTTAATTCCTATTGACAAACTATGAAAAATGTGGTACATTTAATTCACATAAAGCATATAAGAATACTATGATATATAAAATGATAATTTGTTTAAGAGGAGGACAAGACTATGGCAACAAAAATTTATATGGATCATGCAGCAACAACTCCCGTCAGAAAAGAAGTTCTGGAAGCAATGCTTCCTTATTTTACAGAATATTATGGAAACGCATCCGGCATTTACAGCATTGCCAAGGAAAGCAAAAAGGCAATGGAAAAAGCCAGAGAACAGGTGGCAGCTGCCATCAACGCACAGCCCTCTGAAATCTATTTTACAGCAGGCGGTTCCGAAAGTGACAACATGGCACTGCGCGGTGTGGCAGAAGCCTTGAAAGATAAAGGTAATCATATTATTACCACAAAAATCGAACATCATGCGATCCTGCACACATGTGAATATCTGGAAAAACATGGTTTCCGTGTGACATATCTGGATGTGGATGCAGATGGTAAAGTCAGACTGGAAGATCTGGAAGCGGCTATCTGTCCAGAAACCATTCTGATTTCCGTGATGTTTGCCAACAACGAAATCGGCACCATCGAACCCATTGCAGAAATCGGAAAACTGGCACATGAAAAAGGCATCTACTTCCATACAGACGCTGTACAGGCGATGGGTCATGTTCCCATTGATGTGGAAGAAATGCACATTGACCTGCTGTCCATCAGTGGTCACAAACTGGGTGCACCAAAAGGTATCGGCGCCATTTATATCCGTAAAGGCGTACGCATCACACCTTTGATCTTCGGCGGTGCACAGGAAAAGAAAATGCGTGCCGGTACAGAAAACATCCCCGGTATCGTAGGTCTGGGCAAGGCTGTGGAATTGGCTTCCGCAGAACTGCCGGAAACAAGAGCAACACTGGAAAAAATGCGTGACAGACTGATTCACGGTATTCTGGAAGCCATTCCTTACAGCAAGCTGAATGGTCATCCCACAGACCGTCTGCCTGGCAACTGCAACATTTCCTTTGAATTCATCGAAGGTGAATCCATGCTGCTGCTGTTAGACGCTTTGGGTGTAGCGGCATCCAGTGGATCTGCTTGCACATCTGGTTCTTTGGATCCTTCCCATGTGCTTCTTGCCATTGGACTGCCTCATGAAAAAGCCCATGGTTCTTTAAGACTGACACTGGACACAGACAACACAGAGGAAGAAATTGATTTTATTTTGGAAAAACTGCCTCAGATTGTTGCAAGACTGCGGGAAATGTCTCCCCTTTACGAAGAAATCAGCAAACAGGCAAAATAATATAGATACAAAGAGAAGGTTATAAATTGATTGTTTGAATACTCAGGAGGAATAATTTATGGAATACAGTGCAAAAGTAATGGATCATTTTATGAATCCCAGAAACGTAGGCGAAATTGAAGACGCCAGCGGTGTTGGCACCGTTGGTAACGCAAAATGCGGCGATATTATGAAGGTATATCTTCAGATTGAGGACGGCATCATTCAGGATGCAAAATTCAAGACATTTGGCTGTGGTGCAGCCGTAGCAACCAGCTCCATGGCAACAGAACTGGTGAAAGGCAAAACCATTCAGCAGGCGTTGGAAGTAACCAACAAAGCGGTTATGGAAGCACTGGATGGACTGCCCCCTGTAAAGGTACACTGTTCCTGTCTGGCAGAAGAAGCTCTGCATGCGGCACTTTGGGATTATGCAGAAAAAAATCACATTGTTATCGAAGGTCTGAAAAAGCCTGTCAATGACATTGATGAACTCCATCACCATACAGAAGAATAAAGAAAATCAAAAAGTCCGATTCTCTTTCGGGAGCATCGGACTTTTTCTGTATTTGGAAAGAGTAGGAAAGCCTTGTTTCCCTGTGGGGAATATGGTACCATGAGAAACGAAAAACGAAAATAACATAAGGTCGGTGAAACCATTGTCAAAAGGAAAAGTAATTATCGGAATGTCTGGCGGTGTAGATAGTTCTACGGCTGCTTATTTGTTAAAAGAAGAAGGATATGAAGTGATCGGCGTTACCATGGGTATGTGGCAGGAGCCGGGAGAAACAGAAGGCTGCGGCAATCTTTCTGCTGTGAAAGATGCTTCCCATGTGGCGGAAAAGCTGGGAATTGAATTCCATGTTTTGGACTTTAGAAAAGAATTCCGCGAAAACGTAGTGGATTATTTTATCAACAGCTATGAAGGAGGTATGACTCCCAATCCTTGTATTGCCTGCAACCGTCATGTAAAATGGGCAGCTTTGCTGGATTATGCCAACAAAATTGGGGCAGATTATATTGCAACGGGACATTATGCCCGTATTGAAAAACATCCTGTGACAGGGAGATACTCCATCAAAGCGTCTGTGACAGCAACAAAAGATCAGACGTATGCGCTGTATCGTCTGACACAGGAACAGCTGGAAAGAACATTGATGCCTGTTGGTTCCTATGAAAAGGATGAAATCCGGAAAATCGCTGCCAATATTGATGACTTTATCGCTAAGAAAAGCGACAGTCAGGATATTTGCTTCATTCCTGACGGAGATTATGGCGCTTTTCTGGAACGGGAAAGAGGCAAAAATCATTGCCCGGGAAATTTCGTAGACATGGAAGGAAACATATTGGGGCAGCATAAAGGTTTGATCTATTATACCGTTGGACAGCGGAAAGGTCTGGGCATTGCTTTTGGTAAACCCATGTATGTATATGGTTTGGATGTGGACAAGAACGAAGTCATCCTTTGTGATAACGAAACCCTTTTCTCCAGAACTGTATACGCAAACCGGATCAACTGCATGTCTGTACCGGAATTTACAGACGGTATGCGTTTCCGCGGGAAAATCCGTTACAGCCACAAAATGGCGGATTGTACTGTGCGTATGGTAGGGGAGGACTTGCTGGAATGTACCTTTGATGAGCCCCAGAGAGCCATTACACCGGGACAGGCACTAGTGCTTTATGACGGGGAATATGTGGCTGGCGGCGGTACTATTTTAGGAGCAAAACTGCCAATTAATCAAAGAAAGAACGAAGCTGAATAAAGATTTTGTATATATTTTCAAAAACTGCTATTTGTCGCATTTTGTAATTGCATGGAACCATTGTTTGTGGTATCATGTTTGATGGTATATAAACAAGGGTTATGTTCTATAAGAAAAATTTATGGGAGGCAGCGATGAATTACGCACAAATGATTATTCCGTTTATTGGCGGTCTGGCTTTGTTTATCTACGGCATGAATATCATGGCGCAGGGTCTTCAGAACGCCGCCGGCTCCAAAATGAAGAGTATTTTGGAAGCACTGACACAGAACAAATTGATGGGGATTGCTCTGGGCGCATTGGTAACAGCCATTGTACAGAGTTCCTCCGCAACAACCGTTATGGTCGTTGGTTTTGTAAATGCTGGTTTGATGAACCTGACACAGGCCATGAGTGTTATCATGGGTGCCAACATTGGTACAACTGTAACAGGCTGGCTGGTATCCAGTTCCGAATGGGCGAAGATGTTCAGCCCTGCAACCATTGCACCTCTGGCAGTTATGCTGGGTGTAATTTTGATGATGAGCGGTAAAAACGCCCGTCGGAAAGAAATCGCTTCTATTGTAATTGGTTTTGGTGTGTTGTTTATTGGTATCGAAAGCATGTCATCTTCCGTAGAACCTCTGCGTGATTCCGAAGCTTTCCGTTCCATGTTTGTAACACTGGGCACAAACCCTCTGCTGGGTATTTTTGCTGGTGCTTTTGTAACAGCCATTATCCAGAGTTCCTCTGCATCTCAGGGTATTCTGCTGTCCTTGGCGGCTTCCGGTCTGGTGCCTTTCAATGCGGCAGTATATATCATCATGGGTCAGAATATCGGTACTTGTGTAACTGCTCTGATCAGTGGTATTGGCGCTACAAAAACAGCAAAATGTGTTGGTTACATGCACCTGATGTTTAATATTACCGGTACCATCGTATTCAGTATCGTAGCGATCGTGTACTTTACTGTTCTCAATCCCGCTATGGGCAGCGAGATCATTACTCAGACACAGATCAGTGCGATCCACACAATCTTCAATATTGGTACAACTTTGATGGTAATTCCCTTGTCTAATATCATTATCAAGATCGCAAAGAAAATCAACCATGTACAGGAAATCGAACGCAAAGACGAAAGTCAGCTGGTTCACCTGGACAAACGTATTCTGGAAACACCCAGCCTGGCAGTAGAAGGCGCAAAACTGGAAACACTGCGTCTGGGCCGTATTGCGCTGGAAAACCTGCAGAACTCTTTTGATGCGCTGATTAAGAAAGATCACGATAAGATCGAAGAAGTAAAACAGCGTGAAAATGTTGTGGATAAGGTTTGCGACAGTATTTCCGAATATCTGATCAAACTGTGTACTTTGCAGATCAGTGAAAAAGACAATCAGACAGTTACTTCCCTGTTGAATACCATCAGTGATATGGAACGTGTGGGTGACCATGCGGAAAATATCGCCGAACTGGCAGAAGAAATGGAAAGAGAAGATATTACATTCTCCAATATGGCGTTGGAAGAATTGAGCGAAATGACAAAGGTAACATTGGCAAGTTACGAAAATGCGCTGAAAGCATTGGAAAACAACGATATTACCTATGCCATGAAAACCGCTGTGCTGGAAGAACAGGTTGACGCACTGGAAAAGAAACTCCGCGTAAGCCATATCGACCGTCTGTCCAATGCGGAATGTAATGTAAACTCCGGTATCCATTTCCTGGAAATGCTGGGCAATCTGGAACGTGTTTCCGACCATGCAATGAATATTGCGCAGGTAGTTCTGAACGAAAACAGAACAGAAAAGAATTATCACGACGAAGCAATCATGCCCGTTGTTTAATAAAAACGAGAAAAAGCCTTTTGCTGTGTGAAAACATGGCAAAGGGCTTTTTTTCATGGATACAGGCACAAATCCCTAAAAAACTGAATACATAAGAAAAGAGAACAGAAAGAAAGGCGGAATGAGGATGCCGCGTGTTTATCTGAGTCCTTCTTTGCAGGAGTATAATCTGTATGTAAACGGTGGAACAGAGGAGGAGATCACTAATCTCATTGCCGATGCCATGGAGCCTTATTTGCTGGCATCGGGTATTGAATTTACGAGAAATCGGCCGGAAATGAGTTTGGGGGAAGCCATTGCCGCTTCCAATGCAGGAAATTATGACCTGCATTTTGCCATTCATTCCAATGCAGCACCGGAAAGCCTGGCAGGAAAATTGCAAGGTGTAGATGCGTATTATTTTTATAACAGCCCTTATGGGAGAGAAATGGCGGATATTGTCACAGAAAATATGAAGCAGGTTTACCCTGATGGGGAAAAAGTGCAGTCTGTGGCAACGGCAACACTGCGGGAATTGCGCCGTACCAATGCGCCGGCAGTATTGGTGGAAGTAGGGTATCACGACAATGTGGAGGATGCCCAGTGGATCAAAGAGAATATTGATCAGATTGCCAAAGCGCTGGCAAAATCCATTGCGGATTATTTCGGTGTGCCTTTTCGTCAGCTCCAGGTATAAATATTTATGAAAAAATACACAATGTCTATCACGAATTCTGATGGTTATTTTATGCTATCCTCCAAAGAGAAAGTTTTTTTATAAAAAATAAAGGGAAATCGTAACAAGTGCCGTATTTATATTGATATGTATATTGTGTAAATGCTATATAATACTGTATACATGAAACTGACGGGCGACTTGTCCGATTATTCAATACCAAGGGAGGTATCAGTATGAAAAGTTACGCAGCAGATAAGGTGAGAAACGTAGTACTATTGGGTCACAGCGGTTCCGGGAAAACCACTTATGCCGAAGCAGCACTGTTCTATTCCGGAGCAACAAAAAGATTCGGAAAAGTGGACGAAGGCAATACCGTTAGTGACTACGATCCAGAAGAAATTCGCCGTAAGGTATCTATCAGTACATCCGTACTGCCGGTAGAATGGCAGGATACAAAGATCAACTTCTTGGATACACCTGGTTATTTTGACTTCGTGGCTGAATCCAAACTGGCTATGAGCGTAGCGGATACAGCCCTGATCATGGTTTCCGCAAAATCCGGCGTAGAAGTTGGTACTGAAAAAGCATGGGAATATACCGAAGAAATGCATCTGCCTCGTATTTTCTTTGTAAACCAGATGGACGATGAAAATGCGGACTTTGAACGTACACTGGCAGACATGCGTGTGAAATTCGGTAAATCCGTTGCACCTTTGCAGATTCCTTTCAATGATGCAGATGGCAAATTCGTTGGCTTCATCAATCTGATCAAGAGAGATGCCAGAAAGAAAGTAGACGGCAAACTGCAGCCCTGCGAAATGCCTGAAGATAAAAAGGACGAAGTAGAAGTTCTGCGTTCCATGCTGGTAGAAGTTGCAGCAGAAAGCAGCGACGAACTCATGGAAAAATTCTTCAATGACATTGAACTGACAGAAGAAGAAATCTACGATGGTCTGAAATATGGTATCGAAAACAATACCATCGCTCCCGTAATGTGTGGTTCCGCTACACTGGGCTATGGTGTAAAACTGCTTCTGAATACCATCGTTCGCTTTACACCTCCCGCAAACGAAGCAAAACCTAACTTCCATGCGTTCCACAATGGTGAAAAAGTAGTTTACTGCTCCACAGACGACGAAAGATTCTCTGCATTTGTATTCAAAACCATTGCAGACCCTTATATCGGTCGTCTGAACCTGTTCAGAGTTATGACTGGTAAACTGGACGCTTCCATGAGCGTTTATAACGAAGAAAAAGATACAGTGGAAAAAGTTGGTCACCTGTATGTTATCAGAGGTAAAGAACAGATCGAAGTATCTGAACTGCACTCCGGTGACATCGGCGCTCTGGCAAAATTGTCTAACACTTCCACACAGGATACGCTGTCTTTGAAAGAAGCAAACATCGTTATTCCTAAGATCAGCCTGCCTGAATCCGTTCTGTGCATGGCAATCCAGCCTAAAGGCAAAGGCGATGAAGACAAACTGTCCGCAGCTCTTTCCAAGATTCGTGAAGAAGATCCTACCATCAAGATGGAAGTGAATAAAGAAACAAAACAGACATTGATCTATGGTATCGGCGAACAGCAGCTGGATGTTATGGTCAATAAACTGAAAAACAAATATAAGATTGAAGTGGAACTGAAAGATCCTATCATCCCTTATCGTGAAACCATTAAATCCAAAACTTCTGTACGTGGCAGATATAAGAAACAGTCTGGCGGTCATGGTCAGTTCGGTGACGTTGTTATGGAATTCGAACCCAGCGGCGATTTGTCTGTACCTTATGTATTTGAAGAAAAGGTCTTCGGTGGTTCCGTACCCAAACAGTACTTCCCCGCAGTAGAAAAAGGTTTGCAGGAATGCGTACAGTCTGGTGTACTGGCTGGTTACCCCGTAGTTGGTCTGAAAGCAACATTGACAGATGGTTCTTACCATCCTGTTGACTCCTCCGAAATGGCCTTCAAGATGGCAACATCTGTGGCATTCAAGGAAGGTGTTCCTCAGGCGAAACCGACTATTCTGGAACCCATCGAACATGTGGAAGTTTTGATTCCTGAAAAATACATGGGCGATATCATGGGCGACATTAACAAACGTCGTGGTCGTATCCTGAGCATGGATGCTGTTGGCAATAAGAAATGCATCGTTGCGGAAGTTCCCACAGCAGAAATGCACAAATACGCAACAGACCTGCGTTCTTTGACACAGAGCCGTGGTGATTACAGACATCACTTCGAACGTTACGAAGAAGCTCCTATGGAAATCCAGAAGAAAATTATTGCTGCAAGAGCAGAACAGAAATAAGTACATTGCAAATAGGATAACTTTATGATATTCTCAATGAGAGAAAATCCGAAATCAAGTGTCCAAATCGGTTCCCAATGAACGGTGGACACATACTATGAAAATGAACAACGGTAGTTAGGGAAAGGCGGGTTTCAAGGTATTTGCTCCATGGAATCCGCCGATTCCTTATCAGTTGTTCGAAATTCGGGATTTTCGCATTATGAAAGAACATCATTTGGTTATCCTGTTTTTATATGAAGGAGGAATGCTTGTGTTAGACGTAGCAATCATTGGCGGCGGCCCTGCTGCTTTATCCGCGGCGCTGAACTGCCGTCAGAGAAATAAAACCGTAACAATTTTTGGCAGAAGTCTGGATAGCTCTTTGCTCTTCGCGGCAGAAAAAGTGGACAACTACCTTGGTCTGCCCGATATGGGCGGGGAAGAACTGTTGAATACGTTCTATGCCCATGCCGTGAAAAATGGCGTTGAATTCAAAGAAGCCCGTATCAGTCAGATTATGTCCATGGGTGACTCCTATATGATCAATGCGGAAAATGAATTCATTCAGGCAAAAGCCATCATCCTGGCAACAGGTCTGAGCAAAAGCAAAGGCATTGCCGGAGAGATGGAATATCTGGGCAAAGGTGTTAGCTACTGCGCAACCTGCGACGGTATGCTCTATCGCGGCAAAAAAGTCGTTGTGGTAGCAGAAAACGAAGAAGGGGAAGCGGAAGCAAACTTCTTGGCAGATATTTGCTCTGAAGTGCTGTATGTGCCTCTTTACCAGCCCGTTATGTCTTTGAAGGACAATGTAAAAGTAGTTAACGGCAAGCCGAAAGCCGTTCTTGGAGAAAATGACCGTGTGACAGGTCTGGAATTGGCAGATGAAACACTGGGTTGTGATGGCATTTTCTTTGCGAAAAACTCTATGCCTCCCGAAAGCCTGCTCTTTGGTCTGGAAACAGAAGGTAAAAATATTGTGGTAAACCGCAAGATGGAAACAAACCTGCCTCGTGTTTATGCGGCAGGGGACTGCACAGGCGCTCCTTATCAGATTGCAAAAGCTGTTGGAGAAGGTCTGGTAGCGGCTCTGTCCGCAGCGGCAGCCATTGACCAGCTGGATCGGGAACAGGCGAAATAAAGAAAATTTTCTTAAAATTGTCTCATTTTTCTTAAAAACTAAGTAAATGAAAGAAACCCGGAGAAATCGAGAGCAAAAATTAGTTTTTCTCTTGAATTTCTTCGGTTTTTTCTGTATATTTCTCAATTTCCAAGAATAATATCTTATATGGGATTTGAATATTCCTTGGAAAATAGCTAATATAGTAACAGAAATTAGCACTCGGTTTGGATGAGTGCTAACAACAAGAATACAAGGAGGCAGAATAATATGAAACTTGCACCATTAGGAGATAAAGTTGTATTGAAACAGTTAGAAGCAGAAGAAACCACAAAATCCGGTTTGATTCTGACTTCTTCTTCTCAGGAAAAACCCCAGGAAGCTATCGTTGTGGCAGTAGGCCCCGGCGGACTGGTTGGCGATGTAAATGTAGAAATGGTTCTGAAAGAAGGCGACCGCGTTATTTTCCCCAGATACGGTGCTACTCAGATCAAATTTGAAGGGGAAGAATATTTAGTAATGCGTCAGAATGATATTCTGGCAATTGTAAAAGACTGATTTTAAAACTTCTCAATATTTAGGAGGCGTTATTGAATATGGCAAAAGAAATTAAATACAGCACCGATGCAAGAAATGCAATGGCAGCCGGTGTTGACAAACTGGCAAATACCGTAAAAGTTACACTGGGCCCCAAAGGTCGTAACGTAGTTCTGGACAGAAAATTCACATCTCCTTTGATCACAAATGATGGTGTAACCATTGCAAAGGACATCGAACTGGAAGATCCCTATGAAAACATGGGGGCACAGCTGGTAAAAGAAGTTGCAACACAGACAAACGATGTAGCCGGTGACGGTACTACAACAGCAACTGTTCTGGCACAGGCTATGATCCAGGAAGGTCTGAAAAACATCGCAGCAGGCGCAAATGCAATTATCCTGAGAAAAGGTATGCAGAAAGCAACTGACGCAGCTGTTGCAGAAATCAAGAAAATGAGTCAGGCTGTTACTACTAAGAAACATATCGCAAACGTTGCAGCAATTTCCGCTGGTGACGAAGAAGTCGGCAACATGATCGCTGACGCTATGGAAAAAGTAACAAACGATGGCGTTATCACAGTAGAAGAATCCAAAACAATGAAAACAGAACTGGATCTGGTAGAAGGTATGCAGTTCGATAAAGGTTATCTGTCCGCTTACATGTGCACAGATATGGATAAAATGGTAGCTGTTCTGGAAGATCCTTATATCCTGCTGACAGATAAGAAAATCTCCAACATTCAGGAACTGGTTCCCATTCTGGAACAGATTATGCAGACAGGCGGCAAAGTGCTGATTATCGCGGAAGACGTAGAAGGCGAAGCATTGGCTACACTGGTACTGAACAAACTGAGAGGTACATTCACATGTGTTGCTGTGAAAGCTCCTGGCTATGGTGAAAGAAGAAAAGCACAGCTGGCTGATATCGCAGCACTGACAGGCGCACAGGTTATTTCCGATGAACTGGGCATTGACCTGAAAGACGCAACTCTGGATATGTTGGGTCATGCAAAAACTGTTCGTGTAGAAAAAGACCTGACTATCATCGCTGACGGCGCAGGCAGAAAAGATGAAATCGATGCTAGAATCATGCAGATCCGCAGAGGCATCGAAGAAACAGAATCCGATTTCGACAGAGAAAAACTGCAGGAAAGACTGGCAAAACTGTGCGGCGGCGTAGCAGTAATCAAAGTTGGTGCAGCTACCGAAACAGAAATGAAAGAAAAGAAACTGCGTATGGAAGATGCACTGGCAGCTACCAGAGCCGCTGTGGAAGAAGGTATCGTAGCTGGTGGCGGTACAGCACTGATCCATGCAGTAGAAAAAGTAAAAGCAGCATGTGCTGACCTGACAGGCGATGAAAAAACAGGTGCTGACATCGTTGTGAAAGCACTGGAAGCTCCTCTGCGTCAGATCGTTGAAAACGCAGGTCTGGAAGGCTCCGTTATCGTAAACAAAGTAAAAGAAATGGCAGAAGGCGTTGGTTTCAATGCCCTGACAGAAGAATATGTGGAAATGGTAGACGCTGGTATTCTGGACCCTGCAAAAGTAACCAGAAGCGCTCTGCAGAACGCAACTTCCGTTGCTTCCACATTCCTGACAACAGAAGCAGTCGTTGCAGAACTGCCTTCCAAAGCACCTGCTATGCCTGATGCTGGCATGGGTGGCGGTATGGGCGGTTACATGTAAGCCGACGAAAAACATTCTAATACCTTATAAAAAGGAGCAGGAAATTTTTCCTGTTCCTTTTTTTGTGCATTCGGCTTTTTTGCACAAGGGGAAGGCTGTTGTTTTGGCTGGTTTTGTGTGGTCTGTTTTTTCGGATTGTGCTATACTATACCATAGCGAAATATTGATTTGAATACATAAAAGGGAGTGCAGATATGCAAAGAACGGAAACAAGAACCGTACAGGTTGGCAATTTGAAATTGGGCGGCGGCAATCCTGTTGTCATCCAGTCCATGTGTAATACAGATACCAGAGATGTGGCAGCTACTGTGGCGCAGATTCATGCCCTGGAAGCAGCAGGCTGTGAACTGGTGCGTGTAGCAGTGCCTGATATGAAAGCGGCAGATGCCATTGGTGAAATCAAAAAACAGATTCATATTCCTCTGGTAGCAGATATCCACTTTGATTATCGTCTGGCACTGCGTGTGATGGAACTGGGCATTGATAAAGTTCGTATCAACCCCGGCAATATCGGCGATGAAGACCGTATCCGTCAGGTGGTGGAGATGGCGAAAGAAAAACATATCCCCATCCGTATTGGCGTAAACAGTGGTTCTCTGGAAAAAGAGCTGGTAGAAAAATATGGCGGCGTCACCCCTCAGGGCTTGGTAGAAAGTGCCCTGAAACATGTAAAAATTCTGGAAAAATATGATTTCCATGACATTGTGGTTTCCATTAAGGCTTCTGATGTGCCTTTCTCTCTGGAAGCTTATCGTATTCTGTCCGAAAGCATTCCTTATCCCATCCATGTGGGTATTACAGAAGCGGGAACTGTTTATATTGGTACCATTAAATCCGCAGTAGGTATTGGTGCTATTTTGGCTATGGGCATTGGCGATACCATCCGTGTATCTTTGACTGGTGACCCTGCGGAAGAAGTCCGGGCAGCCAAAGAAATTCTGAAATGTCTGGGTCTGCGGAAATTTGGCATTGAACTGATTTCCTGTCCTACTTGCGGCAGAACACAGATTGACTTGATTTCCATTGCAAATGAAGTGGAAAAGCGTTGTGCTTCCATCAAGAAGGACATCAAAGTGGCGGTTATGGGCTGCGTGGTAAATGGTCCCGGGGAAGCGAAAGAAGCGGATATCGGTATTGCTGGCGGCAATGGCGTTGGCATTCTGTTCAAAAAGGGTGAACTCATCCGCAAAGTGGACGAAAGCCAGCTGGTAGACGCTTTGATGGAAGAAATTGATAAACTGTGATTTGGAAAATAATCGGAAAGGAGGGGCGATATGACAGCGAAAAAATTTCCGCTGGTATTTGATAAGGTTTCACTTTCCGCCCCTTTGCAGGAAGTGTTTCGGGAAACGACGGTGCTTTCCTTGACTATCCACCGGAAGGAGCGGGAAATTGTAACAGAGATTGCGGCAGATGAAGTCATTCCGCCTTTGTACTGGGAAAAACTGCGAAAAGAAATGATGCAGCAGCTTCCAGGTGTCAAGGAGGTGCATATTTTCCCGAAATATCAGTTGATGGATAAAGAACCCAAGGCGGTTCTGGCAGAGTTCTGGGATACCATCCGTAACCATGTGGCAGCCCAGAGCAAAGTTTGCAGCGGCGTTATTTCCGATGCGGACTGGGATTATCAGGATGGCAAGATGCAGATTTTTGTTAAGCATAACATGGCTTATTATCTGTCCCAGAAAAAACTGGATGATGCTGTGGCAAAACTGGTGCAGGAAGAAACAGGACTGGCTATGTCCGTGCAGTTCAAAAATGTCCAGAGCAGTGAGGAAGACCGTGCCCGTATGGAACAGGAACAGCGGACAAAAACAGAGGAACTCCTTCAGCAGATTGCTTCTGCTACACAGGCGGCAGAACAGGCGAAAGTTTCTGCGGAAGTGGGAGCGGTCAGCGAAGCCGTTTCCAGAGGCATCCTCTTTGGCAAAGAATTTACTGGTACCCCTGTGAAGATTGTAGATACGAAAATTCCCGGGGAATCTGTCATTGTGGAAGGGAATATTTTCAATATCGAACCCAGAGAAATCAAAGGGGAAAAATACATTGTTTCTTTTGATATTACAGATAAGTCCGATTCCACAACGGTAAAATTCTTTGTGAAACGGTCTGTTTTCGACAACGAATTGAAAGATAAAATCAAAAAAGACGCTTACCTCCGGGTGCAGGGGGAAGTGCAGTTTGATAAATACGCCAAAGAAATCAACATCATGGCAAAAGCCATCATGACGGCACAGGCTCCGCCGCCTCGTATGGATACGGCAGAGGAAAAACGTGTGGAACTCCATCTCCATACCCAAATGAGCAGTATGGACGGCGTGACACCTGTGAAAACTTATATCAAACGTGCCATTGATTGGGGACATAAAGCCATTGCCATCACTGACCATGGTGTGGTACAGGCCTTCCCGGATGCCATGAATGCGGCAGATAAATCTGATTTGAAAGTTATTTATGGTGTAGAAGCCTACCTCATTGATGACTTGGGCAATGCAGTATTCTCCCCCAGAGGACAGAATCTGGATGATACCTATGTGGTATTCGATATTGAAACCACGGGCCTTTCCAAGGAAAAAGAAATGATTACGGAAATTGGTGCTGTAAAGGTAGCAGATGGGAAGATCATTGACCGTTTCAGTACCTTTGTCAATCCTCAGCGTCCCATTTCCGCGGAAATCACAAAATTGACAGGCATCACCGACGATATGGTAAAAGACGCGCCTACCATTGAAAATGTTCTGCCGGAATTTTTGAAATTCTGCGAGGATACGGTGCTGGTAGCCCATAATGCTTCTTTCGATACAGGCTTTATCCGCATTGCGGCAGAAAGAGCTAGATTGGGTGAGCTTCATCATACCATTGTGGACACCTTAGAACTGGCAAGAGCGTTACTGCCGGAACTGAATAAACACAAACTGGACATTGTTTGTGAACACTTGGGTGTAACCTTGAATGGACATCATCGTGCTGTCAACGACGCAGAAGCAACAGCGGAAGTGTTCATCAAGTTTTTGGATATGCTGGCAGAAAAGAAAATTTTCACTTTGGATGAAATCAATGTTCTTGCCAGCCGCACGGTGAACTATAAAAAACTTCGTGCATACCATGCAATCATTCTGGTGAAGAACTATACAGGTCTGCGGAATCTGTACGAACTGGTTTCCATGGCGCATATTGATTATTTCTTCCGTCGTCCCAGAATTCCCAAAAGCAAATTCATGCAGATGCGGGAAGGATTGATTTTGGGCAGCGCCTGCGAAGCAGGGGAATTGTATCGTGCCCTTTTGGACGGCGAGCCCAAACAACGTATTGAAGAACTGGTACATTTCTATGATTATCTGGAAATCCAGCCTTTGGGCAACAATAAATTTATGATTGACTCTCCCAGAGTGGAAAATATCCACTCCATGGAAGATATCAAAAATATGAACAGAAAGATTGTGGAACTTGGCGAAACTTATGGAAAGCCTGTTGTAGCAACTTGTGACGTTCATTTCATTGACCCTGATGATGCGGCATTCCGTAAAATCATCATGGCAGCAGAAGGTTTCCCTGATGCGGATAATCAGCCGCCTCTGTATTTCAGAACAACAGACGAAATGCTGGCGGAATTTGACTATCTGGGAGAAGAAAAAGCAAGAGAGGTTGTCATTACCAACACCAATCTTATTGCTGACCAGATTGAAAAGATCAAGCCCATTCCAGATGAAACATTCCCTCCCAAAATTGAGGGTGCCGATGAACAGCTGCGGCAGATTTGCATGGATAAAGCACATTCCATTTACGGTGATCCCTTGCCGCCGCTGGTGCAGGAGCGTTTAGAAACAGAACTGAACTCCATCATCAGCAACGGTTATGCGGTGCTTTACATCATCGCTCAGAAACTGGTATGGAAATCTGTGGCTGACGGGTATCTGGTTGGTTCCCGTGGTTCCGTAGGTTCTTCCTTTGCGGCAAATATGGCAGGGATTACGGAAGTAAACTCTTTGCCGCCCCATTATGTCTGCCCCAATTGTAAATATTCAGACTTTGATTCTGAACTGGTGAAATCCTTTGCCATGGAAGAAGCCAGCGGATGTGATATGCCTGATATGAACTGCCCCAAATGCGGCACACTCATGCATAAAGATGGGCATGACATTCCCTTCCAGACATTCTTAGGCTTTGAAGGGGATAAAGAACCAGATATTGACCTGAACTTCTCTGGGGAATATCAGCAGACAGCTCATGCCTATACGGAAGAATTGTTCGGTGTAGGGCATGTATTTAAAGCCGGTACCATTGGTACTTTGGCGGATAAAACGGCTTATGGTTTTGTAAAGAAATACTTTGATGAACGGGAAATCACAGCCCATAATGCGGAGATTACCCGTCTGATGAATGGATGCACTGGTGTCAAACGTACCACAGGTCAGCACCCAGGTGGTCTGATGGTTGTACCCAGTGACCATAATATCTATGAATTTTGCCCCATTCAGCGTCCGGCAAACGATGTGAATTCCACAGTTACAACCACACATTTTGACTATCATTCCATCAGCGGTCGTTTGCTGAAGCTGGACTTGCTGGGGCACGACGATCCCACCGTCATTCGTATGCTTTACGATTTGACGGGCGTCAATCCCCAGACGGTACCTCTGGGCGATCCGGCAACCATGTCCCTTTTTGAATCCCCAGAGGCGTTGGGGGTTACAGCAGAGGATATCGGCTGTGAAACAGGGACTTTGGGTATCCCAGAATTTGGTACAAAATTCGTACGTGGTATGCTGCTGGATACGAAACCGAAAACCTTTGCGGACTTGCTTCGTATTTCTGGTTTGTCCCATGGTACGGACGTATGGCTGGGCAATGCCCAGACCCTTATCGAAAATGGCACGATCACGCTGAAAGAAACCATTTCCACTCGTGACAGTATCATGATCTACCTCATCAATAAAGGTGTGGATAAAAAGAAATCCTTTAAGATCATGGAAAAAGTCAGAAAGGGGAAAGGGCTCACCGATGAGGACATTGCGGATATGAAAGCGGCAAATGTACCAGATTGGTACATCGAATCCTGCCAGAAGATCAAGTATATGTTCCCCAAAGCCCATGCGGCGGCATATGTAATGATGGCGTTCCGTATTGCTTATTTCAAGATCAATTATCCCGAAGCATACTACGCAACATATTTCACCGTGCGTGCCTGCGATGATTTTGATTATAGCTGTATGTGTAAGGGCATGGATGTTGCGAAAGCTGCCATGCGGGAAATCCATGCCAAAGGTATGGAGGCAACGGCAAAAGATAAGGCAAAAATGACGGTTCTGGAATTGATCGTGGAATTTTATGCCCGCGGATTCAAATTCCTGCCCATTGATCTGTATAAATCCGACTCCAGAAAATTCATTGTGACGGAAGAAGGGCTTATCCCGCCCTTTAACTCCTTGCAGGGTCTGGGTACCAATGCGGCACAAAGCATTGTGGACGGCAGAGAAGCAGGGGAGTTCCATACCATTGAGGAACTGAAAGAACGGACTTCTTTGGGACGTTCCCTCATTGATTTGCTGAAAGAAAATGGCGTTTTGAACGGCATTCCCGAAACCAATCAGCTGAGCCTGTTCTAAAGGAGGCATTTTTATGAATTGCCCGAAATGCGGAAAAGAACTGGAAAAAGGATGGATCAATAGTGCAAGAGAAGTGATCTATACTCGTAAACTAAAAAAGATGTTTATTGAGCCTTCCAAAATCGGCGATATTTCTTTAACGACACATAATATGACAGGCCCAAGATGTGAAGCTTATGTGTGTCGGGATTGTCATTGGGTCATTGTACCCTATGAGGAAGAGGACGCATAATAAAGAAAAAGCGGCAATTCTTACAAGAAACGTAAGATTGTCGCTTTTTGATTGTATTTTCGGGAGAACTTCTGTATGCTTAAAAAGGAAACTTTTGGAAATTCATAGAACGGGGGAATGGCTATGAAAAAGAGGATTTTCTTGCTTTGCTGTATAGTAGGCCTGCTGTGGCCGACAGCAGTGTATGCAGAAACGGCACAAACTTCCCAGAAAAGTTTGCCGCAAGTGCTTCATATAGAGGATTATAGATATCTTTATATCACTCAGCCAACGTCTGTGAAGGAATTCTGTGATTTATGGGAACAGTGGTGGAAAACGGGAAAGCCGGCAGAACTTGGATATGGGGAATGTGATTATGACATCACGTTGTTTGAAAACGAAAATTCGGCTGCTGCAGCAAAGAAGCGTTATCTCGTATATGAACGGCAAAATAAACTTGCGGTGGAAAATTTATCCACAGACCCAGACACAGGAAAGCTCATTAGAATAAAGGAAGTTGTTTCTGTTTCGCCGAAAACTATGGAACAGATCGTGCAAAAACTGGAAGGAATGTATGAAACCTATTATATTTATGATTCCTTTGATATGATGCATGGCATTGATTTGGCAGAAATCAATGAGCTTGGAATGGTATTAAATAAAGATATGTATGTTTTTCAAAACGCGTTTATTGATGCCAATGGTACCTTGCTGGTATCTCTGGAGGACTGGAATACCATTTTTGCAGTATGGAAATTCCAAGAATTTGCCTTACCAGAACGGCATCATCAAAAATAATTATTTATCCACAAACATTTCCTGTCAGAATATCAATGGAAAAGTTTATGTCCCGCTGCGGGAAGCGGTGAACCATTTCGGTCATTTGTCCATGGGGTGGGATAAACAGATGCGGAAGGCAGTGGTTGCAGAAACATCAGTTGTTGATATGCAAAAGAAAATCAGAGCAGGACAAAATTTTTAGAAATGACATTGAAGGAAAACATCAGCTAAAAGTTTCAATATTTTGGAATGCAAAAAAGGCAAGAAATTCTGAAGAATTTCTTGCCTTCTATATTTTCGATGTTTAGGGCATGACCACTTTCTTTTCTTTCTGTAACTTGATGAAGAAACCGATACACAAAAGCAGTTCAAAAAGTGCGGACATGGGTACGGCAATACCGATGATGAGCAGGTTGGTACCAGGCAGACGGCTGAGGAAGTAGGAAAGGGGGATACGTACCAGGAATACGGTTAAAACCCCTTGGAGCAAAACAAATTTTGTTCTGCCTCTGCCGTTGAAATATCCCAGCATGCAGAAGTTGATGGCTGTCAGCAAATATTCAAAGGAACAGCTCTTCAGATACAGCTGGGTAGAGGCGATAACTTCCGGGTCATTGGTAAAGATAGATGCCAGAAAATCCCCTTGCAGGAATGTCAGCAGGAATACCATAAATCCGCAGCAGAAGGAGATTCTTACCGCTACAAAGAATGCCTTTGTGGCGCGGCTGATGTTGTTTGCCCCAACGTTCTGCGCAACGAAAGCGGAAAGGGCAGACATGAAACTCATAGGTACCAACGCCAGGAAAACAAAAAGTTTTTCCGCAATGCCAACGCTGGCGGAAGCAACAACCCCCAGAGAGTTGAGGATAGATGTTATGATCAAAAAGGATACAGTTACCTGGAAATCCTGTGCGGCAATAGGCAGACCCAAAGAAATGATTCTGCGGACAGCGCCTTTTTGTTTGAAGTCAGAAAGCTTCAGGCGGAAAGGCAGGCGATGCTTTTTGGTGTATTTCATATAGACAATGGAGAAGAAAAAGCTGCTTGCCTGTGCAATGACTGTTGCCAGTGCCGCGCCTGCTGTGGACATATGAAGCAGTCCTACAAAAACCAGATCCAGAATGATATTGATGGTGCAGGCGATCAATACAAACAAAAATGGCGATCTGGAATTGCCCATGCCACGGAAAATACCGCTGACAGAGTTATAGGCTGTGATGAAGATCATACCGGAAGCACAAATACGAATGTATGTAATGGTTTCGGGCAGTGCTTCTTCTGGAACATGCATCAGCAGGGATGCTTGTTTTGCAAAACAAACCAGAACAACAGTAATCATCAAAGCGATACAGGTGAAAAGTTTGATCTGTCCGGCAACAATATGAGCTGCTTCTTCCGGTTTTTTCGCGCCGATGGCTTGCCCCAGCAGTACCGTTACACCCATGGTCAGACCGGTTATAATGACGGTTGCCGCCTGCATGACCTGTCCGCCAGTAGCAACAGCGGAAATGCTTGCGGTGGTACCGAATTTTCCCACGACCATCAAGTCAACGCCGCCGTACAAAGCCTGAAGTACCAGCGACATCATCAGCGGGATTGCAAAACGAATCAGGGGCGCAGCAATTTTTCCTTCCAGAAATGTGTTGTTTTCCATAAAATCCTCCTTGCAAAAAAACGCTAACAAGAATATACCCTTGTTAGCGTTAGTGTATCAAACGAAGCATTCCGTGAATGCTATATCATTATAAGGGGTGGGACATAAAAAGTCAAGGAGAACTCCAAAAGGAATTTCACCAATTTTCGTGGATAAACCATGATATCTTTCAGCAGGAATAGGCATGTTTGTTTTTGGAAAAATGGTTGACTTCATATATGGGAATATGTTATGTTTTATCCGTTTCTATTGGAAAAATCAGGAATGGAGGGAGCTGTATGCGCAGAGAGAATAACCTTGGAACAGACAGCATGGGAGGTCTGGTAGTACGTCTTGCAATACCGGCAATGCTGGCACAGTTTATCAATGTCCTTTACAGTATTGTGGACAGAATTTTCATTGGGAATATTCCAGAGATTGGCGCAACGGCTCTGGCTGGCGTTGGGATCTGTGGGCCAATTGTTACCCTCATCACTTCCTTTTCTATGTGGGTTGGCATTGGCGGCTCTCCTTTGATGAGTATCAAAATGGGGGAGAATGACCGAAAGGGTGCCTCTCAGATCATGGCCAACTGCTTTTTGATGATGATTGTCATGGCAGTTGTGATCACACTGCTGGTTATATTGTTCAAGCAGCCCTTGTTGATGCTTTTTGGTGCCAGTGAAGTGACTTTTCCTTATGCCAACACTTATATGACCATTTATGCGGCAGGCAGTATTTTTGCCATATTGTCCATGGGCATGAATACGTTCATCATCTGTCAGGGATATTCGAAAATCGCTATGATGTCTGTTGTTGTAGGCGCAGTCACAAACATTGTTCTTGACCCTGTGTTTATTTTTGGATTTGATATGGGTGTAGCTGGTGCGGCTGTGGCAACGGTTATTGCGCAGATGGTGTCTTGTGCTTTTGTACTGCTGTTCCTTTTTGGCAGAAGACCGCCAGTACGCATTACCTTTGGCGGCTATAACCGGACACTGATGTTTCGTATTTTGCTGACAGGGCTTTCCCCGTTTATCATTGTCGCATTGGACAGCGGCTTGATCATTGCCATGAACATGGTATTGCAGCATTATGGCGGCCCTGGATATGGTGACCAGCTGGTAACCTGCCATACCATCGCACAGAGCTTTTTCCTGATGGTTACACTGCCCATGGGTGGTATGACTGGTGCTACACAGCCTATTTTGGGATTTAACTATGGTGCCTGTCAGATGGATCGTGTAAGAGGCGGGCAGAAGTATACATTATTTCTTTGCCTGATCTTTACTGCTGTGATGATGTTGGTGGCACACGTTTTCTCACCTTATTTTGTAAGACTGTTTACAAATGATGCCTTTTATATGGACTTATCTGTAAAGGCTATCAAGATCATGACACTGATGATTTTGCCTTTGGCTGTGCAGTATACCATTGTGGATGGCTTTACTGGTTTGTCAGCTGTACGTTATGCCATCACTCTTTCTACATTCAGAAAGATGCTCTATTTTGCGGCCATGATGATTTTCCCTTTGCTCTTTGGGATCGAAAATGTCTTTTTTGCAGAACCCGCCGTTGACCTGATCAGCGCAGGGGTATCTGTATTGGTATATTTGAAATGCATGAGCGGCATTCTGCGCCGGAGAGAAGAAAAAGTGGCTCTGGAACTGCAGAAATCTGCTGCATAAAGAAAGAGGAATCCAAAACACAAAGGTGTTTTGGATTCTTTTATATCATTAAGGAGGGTGAAACATGGACAAAAAGCTGCGAAAAAAACAGTGTCGAGAGGAAGTCCGCAAAAGGCTGGAGTCTCTTCCCAAGGAATATCATGAGAAAGCCAGCCAAAAAATTTCGGAATTCTTATGTGGCATGGAAGTCTTTCAAAAAGCGGGAAGCATATTTTGTTTTGTCAGTACACCGACGGAAGTCAATACCCGTTCTATCATTCAGCATGCATGGAGCGGCGGAAAGCAGGTTGCAGTGCCAAGATGCCTGGAAAAAGGTCAGATGGAGGCGTGTGTCATTACCAAAGAAGAAGACTTGGAAGAAGGAAAATTCGGTATTATGGAACCGAAAGCAGGCTGCAAAGTGCTGATGCCGGAACAGATTGATCTGATTGTCCTGCCGTGTCTTTCCTGCGACAAAAAAGGTAACCGATTGGGATACGGCGGCGGATATTATGATAGATATTTGGAAAAATGTACTGGCGTTCGTGTCGTGATTTGCAGAGAAAAATTGATGTTGGATGAAATTCCGGCAGAGTCGTTCGATCAAAAAGGCGATTTTCTGATTACGGAAAAGGGGATATGCCCTATCAAAGGTTAAGAATTCATGCTTGTGGGAAAATAAAAACAGGATTTTTTAATGACAAGTGTTTACATTTGTCGAAAAATAAAATAAAATGAGCTTTGGTAAAAATTCAAGTAAAAGGTATGTGAGGGAAGAGGACTATGAAAGACACAAAAGTTTTATCTGGAACGGCATATTCCTTTGAAGGAAAAATGCCTCTGCGTCAGGCAATTCCCCTGGGACTGCAGCATGTACTTGCCATGTTTGTAGGGAACCTGACACCACTGCTGATCATCACAGGGGCTTGCGGCCTGGGTGTTGGCAGTGAATTTGCGGATTTGCAGGTCAGTCTGCTGCAAAATGCCATGCTGGTTGCGGGTCTGGTAACATTGCTTCAGCTTTTTGCCATTGGCCCTGTCGGAGGGAAAGTTCCTATTATCATGGGGACAAGTTCCGGCTTTATCGGCGTATTTAACAGCGTAGTTGCCAATATGGGCGGCGGTGTGATTGCCTATGGTGCCATTATGGGTGCATCTATTATTGGTGGTTTGATGGAAGGCGTACTGGGATTTTTCCTGAAACCCCTGCGCAGATTTTTCCCGCCTGTTGTTACAGGTACTGTTGTATTGTCCATCGGTCTGTCTCTGATTTCCGTTGGTATCGGTTCCTTTGGCGGCGGCAGCGGTGCGGCAGACTACGGCTCCATCGAAAACTTGCTGCTGGCAACATTTGTACTGGTTGTAATTCTGATTGTAAAACATGGTACAAAAGGTTTTACCAGCACATCTTCCATTCTGATCGGTATTATTGCCGGTTATATTGTTGCTTTTATTATGGGATTTGTTCTGCCTACAACAGGCGTAACAGCAGATGGTGTGGAATACACAAAAGCTTGGGTACTGAACTGGGATAAAGTAAAAGAAGCAAGCTGGTTTGCGGTTCCTGCGCTGATGCCAGTTAAGATCATTTTTGACTGGAGAGCCATTGTGCCTGTATTGATTATGTTTGTTGTAACAGCCGTAGAAACTGTTGGTGATATTTCCGGCGTTATGGAAGGCGGTATGGGCAGAGAAGCGACTGACAAAGAACTGTCCGGCGGTGTTATCTGCGACGGTCTGGGTTCCACTTTCGCTGCTATTTTTGGTGTACTGCCTAACACTTCTTTCAGCCAGAACGTTGGTCTGGTTGCCATGACAAAAGTTGTTAACCGTATGGCACTGGCTACCGGGGCTGTATTCCTGATCCTTTGCGGTCTGATTCCGAAACTGGGTGCGTTGGTTTCCATCATGCCTCAGGCTGTTTTGGGCGGTGCTGCGGTTATGATGTTCTCCTCTATCGTAGTCAGCGGTATCCAGCTGGTAACAAAAGAACCTATGACACCCAGAAACCTGACCATTCTGTCAGTAGCACTGGGCGTTGGGTATGGTATTGGCGCAAACAGCGCTGTCTTGGCCAAAGCACCTCAGGCATTGCAGCTGATCTTTGGCGGTTCCGGTATTGTACCTGCTGCTGTTGTAGCAATTGTACTGCATGTACTTTTGCCCAAAGATGACGTTGTAAAAGAATAATTCTGAACGAAAAAAGTGATAAAATCAGGTATTTTGGTTTTATCACTTTTTTATTGCAGTAAAAAAGCACCAATGAATTTTATGAAACAATAGAAAAAATAAATTGGTAAAATTAAATAAGTTTATAATTTTAGGAGAATTGGCAAAAAAAGCTGCGGCATTTTTAGTAGAAATCATAAAAATTCTTGCAATGTCTTTCGTGTAAAGACAAATGTTTGGGCAATGTGTTAAAATGTCCTTCCATTGTAAACTTTTTTTGCTATTTCTATTGACTTTGTAGAATTTTATCATATATAATTGTAGTGACCAAAATCTTAAGATTTTAATAAAACTTTAAGATTTGCGGAAAAGAACGAATAGGGGAGGATATTATGTTACAGGCATTTGACATTATCGGCCCGATCATGATCGGCCCGTCTAGTTCCCATACAGCCGGTGCTGTGCGCATTGGTAAGTATGCACGATCCATCTTGGGTGGAACACCTGTGAAAGCACATATCCGTTTCAGTGGTTCCTTTGCGAAAACATATAAAGGCCACGGTACAGATAAAGCTGTCATTGCAGGTATTTTGGGAATGGATACAGATGATGCCCGCATTCGTGTCAGCATGGATGTGGCAAAAGAAGAAGGTCTGACATTCGAATTTGAAGAAGCAGATATCGATGGTGCTCACCCCAATACAGCAGAAATCACACTGGAAGATACGACAGGCAGAACTGCGCAGGTACAGGGTGCTTCTGTTGGCGGCGGTAACATTGTCATCAATAAAATCAACGGTACCGCAGTTTCCATTAACGGGAAATCTGATACACTGGTAATTCCTCATCAGGATATTCCAGGTATGATTGCGGTGGTTACAAAAATCTTGGCAGAAAAAGGCGTAAACGTTCATGGTTTCTCTCTGTGCAGAGACCATAAGGGCGGTACGGCTGTTATGACCATCGAAATCGATGGTGATATCAATGAATCCGTGCAGGATGCAATTCTGGAAAATCCTCATATTTTCTCCTGCACCATTCTGAAAGCAATTTAAGGAGAGAGGTGAAACTATGTTCAAATACGATTCTTTGGCAGATTTGGTTGCAACAGCAACACAGGCGAACGAACCTCTTTCCAAAATTATTCTGCGTGAACAGGCAGAAGCTACTGAAAGTACAGAAGAAGCTCTGTATGCGCAGATGGAACGCTCTTTGGAGGTTATGCGTGAATCTGTACAGGAGGGTCTGGATCCCGACAAACGTTCCGCAAGTGGTTTGACTGGCGGCGATGCATACAAAATGATGCGCGCAGTACAGGAAAACAGAAACATCTGCGGTAAAATCTTTGGGGATGCCATGACAAAAGCACTGGCTGTTTCTCAGACCAATGCTTGTATGGGCAGAATTGTTGCGGCTCCTACTGCGGGCAGCTGTGGTATTTTGCCTTCCGCTCTGCTGACCATTTCCGAAAGCAGAAACATTCCTAACGAAGACGTGGTAATGGCTCTGTTCACAGCATCCGCTGTGGGTATGGTCATTGCAAACAACGCTAGCATTGCGGGTGCAGCAGGTGGCTGTCAGGCAGAATGCGGTGCGGCAAGCGCTATGGCGGCGGCTGCTATCGTAGAAATCTGTGGTGGCACACCTAAAATGTGTGAACATGCATGCGCCATTGCATTGAAAAATATTCTGGGTCTGGTATGTGACCCCGTTGCAGGTCTGGTGGAAATCCCCTGCATCAAGAGAAATGCAGCCGGTGTTGCCAATGCTTTTGTGGCGGCTGAACTGGCTCTGGCAGGCATTGAAAGCGCAATTCCTGCTGACGAAGTCATTATTGCAATGAAGAAAATCGGTGACGCTATGTCTTCTACACTGAAAGAAACAGCAGAAGGCGGTCTGGCTGTAACACCGACAGGTAAAAAGCTTTGTGAAAAAGTATTTGGTTGCTGCCAATAAAAGGGGAGGCAAAAATACTTTCAATATTAAGTTCGTACAACCTGACAAAACGCAATATTGAACATTTATAATTTAATAGGAGAATCATAATCATGACAAACATTCTTAGAAAGTGGAATAGCATTAGCTTAGTAAAACGTATTATTTGTGGCTTGATTGTGGGTGCTATCTTGGGTCTGGCTATTCCTGGCGTAACAGGAATCGGCATTCTGGGTACTCTGTTTGTAAGCGCTCTGAAAGCAATCGCGCCTGTACTGGTATTTTTCCTGGTAATTGCAGCTCTGGCTTGCGGTAACGAAGGCGGCGGCAAAACCATGGGTCGTGTTGTTATCCTGTATCTGGTAGGTACATTCCTGTCTGCGGTAGTAGCAGTAATCGCTTGCCATTTCATTCACATCACACTGCCTCTGGGCGACGTTGCAGCTGCTGAAGGTTACGAAGCAGCTGGCGGCATCGGTGAAGTATTCACAAACCTGCTGCTGAACCTGGTTGCTAACCCCCTGGGTTCCATCGTTAATGCGAACTACCTGGGTATTCTGGCTTGGGCTGTTATCTTCGGTCTGGCTCTGAAAGCTGCAGCTGATACAACAAAGAAAGCACTGTTCGATTTCTCTGAAGCTGTTTCTCAGGCAGTTAGATGGGTAATCAGCTTCGCTCCTTTCGGTATCATGGGTCTGGTATTCACAACAGTTTCCACAAACGGTCTGGAAATCTTCGTAGAATACGGCAGACTGCTGGCTATCCTGGTTGGTTGTATGGCTTTTGTTGCTCTGATTCTGAACCCTATCATCGTGTTCACACAGATCAAACAGAACCCTTACAAACTGGTATTCAAATGTCTGAGAGAATCTTTTGTAACAGCTTTCTTTACAAGAAGCTCTGCTGCGAACATCCCTGTTAACATGTCTCTGTGCGAATCTCTGGGTCTGGATGAAGACAACTACTCCATCTCCATTCCTCTGGGTGCAACTATCAACATGGGTGGTGCAGCGATCACAATCACAGTTATGACACTGGCATGCGTAAACACAGTAGGTCTGGAAGTTCCTCTGGCAATGAAGATCCTGCTGAGCTTCGTAGCAGCAATCTCCGCATGTGGTGCTTCCGGTGTTGCCGGCGGTTCCCTGCTGCTGATCCCTCTGGCTTGCTCCCTGTTCGGTATCGGTAACGACATCGCAATGCAGGTTGTAGGTATAGGTTTCATCATCGGCGTTGTTCAGGACTCTTGCGAAACAGGTCTGAACTCTTCCACAGACGCACTGTTTACAGCAGCTGCTGAATTCCATGATTGGAAAAAAGCGGGCAAATCTCTGCCTATCTAATTTTAAGCAAAACAAAATCACAGGTTGTACGAAAACCCTGCTGGCTTCGGTCAGCAGGGTTTTATTTTTTCATACATTTTTCTTTGTCACCTTGTTTTTTTCTAAAAAATTCATTATAATTTCATATATGTATTATGGCGAACAGCATGAAGAAAGGAAAGATGCAATATGATTATGCTGATTGCAAAAAACACCTTAATTGAAGGAAAGCAAAAAGAGTTTACAGAACTGGCGGAAAAACTGGTTTTGGCTACAAGAAAAGAAGCCGGTTGCATTGCTTATGATTTGGTTGCAGACCAGGCAGATGCCTATGTTTATTATTTTGTAGAAAAATATCAGGACATGAAGGCGCTGGAAGAACATCGTGCAACAACGCATTTCCAGAGCATCGTACCACAGTTTGGGCCGCTGCGGACAAAGCCTTCTGAAGTTTCCGTTTGTAATGTACTGCCATTTGCAGAATGAGAGAAAAGGGGATAGCTTATGGGACACCCGGTGTTATATAGAAAACGTTTTATGCCGCAGGAAACCGTTTTGCTGCGGGATGATATTTTAGTTTACCAGGACGAAAAGGTGATCATAACAAAATGGAATGTTTTTCGTCCGAAGGCAAAATTCAGCCAAGGTGTATCCTGTTATTTTTTGGAAGGTGGATATAAAGTCAGCAAATTTCTGAATGATCAAGAGGAATTGGTATATTATTATTGTGATATCATTGACACTACCTATGATGCCCAGGAAAACAGCTATCTTTTTACAGACCTGCTGGCAGATGTCATTGTTTATGATTCAGGCTTTGTAAAGGTTGTTGATTTGGCAGAGCTGGCGGATATGCTGGATGAAGGCGTTATCACAGAAGAACTGGTGAAAAAGTGCCTGCGTCGTCTAGAAAAATTACTGGAAATCATTTACGGAGGTAATTTTGACGAGCTGACAAAATATCTGGAAATTGAGGGAAGTAAATGAGCGAAAATGTGCATAAGGGGCATCGGGAGCGCATGCGTCAGCGATTTTTGGTTGAAGGCGCGAAGGGTTTTGCAGACCATGAATTACTGGAATTATTGCTGTATTATGCTGTGCCGCGGGGAGATGTGAATCCGCTGGCGCATAGAATGCTGGTGGAATTCGGTACACTTTCCATGCTGCTTTCAGCAGATCCTGCGGACATTAGCCGCAGATGCGGCGTGAAAGAAAGTACAGCTGTTTTGCTGGTTCTGCAAAGTGCTTTGGCGCATCGTTTGCAGCAGGAAAAATGGCGTGATAAGCCTGTTTTGGATTCAGTTTCCAAAGCAGGAGCCTTTGCTGTGGATTTGCTTTCTCATTACCATTATGAAAGATTTTATGTTTTGTGTCTGGATAATCGGAAACAGCTGATTCATAGCTGTATGATTTCAGAAGGCACAGTAGATGAGTCTGTGGTGTATCCCAGATTGGTTGTAGAGGCTGCTTTGCGTTATCAGGCATCTTCTGTGATATTGATGCACAACCATCCGGGAGGAACACTGATGCCATCTTTTTCCGATGTGGAATTGACTGCCCGTATGGCAAGGATTCTGCATGAAATCGGCATAGAAGTGGCAGATCATATTATTGTTGCGGAAAATCAATATTTTAGTTTTCTGGAACATGATTACTTGAAAGAAAAATAAATAGGAGGTTTTTATATGAAAAAATTGTATCGTTCTAAAACGGATGTGAAAATATCAGGTGTATGCGGCGGTTTGGCGGAATACTTCAATATCGACGCGACACTGGTGCGCCTGGTTTGGGTTTTGGTATCTTTGCTGACCAGTGGGATCATTGGTTTGATCGTATATGTGGTATGCGTATTTGTAATTCCCGTTGATGACGGATATGTTGATGCCGAATTTAACGAAAAGAAATAAGTTCTTACAGAAAGAGAGGAAATGAAAGTGGAAGAAAAGAAAAGAATATTCAGTGGCATGCAGCCTTCTGGTATGATTACGTTGGGGAACTATTTGGGTGCGTTGAAAAACTGGACAAATTTGCAGGATGATTATGACTGTTTGTACTGCATCGTAGATATGCATGCTATTACAGTTCGTCAGGACCCTGTGAAACTACGTAAGCAGGCAAGAGATCTGCTGACACAGTACCTGGCAGTAGGCATTGATCCTGAAAAAAATACCATCTATTATCAGTCTCATGTATCCCAGCACGCAGAATTGGGCTGGATCCTGAACTGCTTTACCTATATGGGTGAATTGAACCGTATGACACAGTTCAAAGATAAAGCTGCGAAATACGCAGACAATATCAACGCAGGTCTGTATACCTATCCTGTATTGATGGCAGCTGACATTTTGCTGTACCAGACAGACCTGGTGCCCGTAGGGGAAGACCAGCGTCAGCATTTGGAAATCACCAGAGATATTGCGGGACGTTTCAATGGCATTTATGGCGAAACATTCAAAATTCCCGAAGCATATATCGGCAAGGTTGGCGCAAGAATCATGTCCTTGCAGGAACCCACCAAGAAGATGTCCAAATCTGATGAAAACAAGAACAACACCATTCTGCTGATGGATGAACCCGCTGTTATCATGAATAAAGTTAAACGCGCGATGACTGACTCCGGCAGTGAAATCCGCCATGGTGAAGATAAGCCCGGTATTTCTAACCTGCTGAATATTTACTGCGCATGCACAGGCAAAACCATTGTAGAAGCAGAAAAAGAATTTGATGGCGCAGGCTACGGCGCATTTAAAACAGCTGTTGGGGAAGCCGTTGTGGCAGAACTGGAACCTGTTCAGAAACGCGTGAAAGAACTGGAAAAGAACAAAGATTATCTGGACCAAGTTATCAAAAACGGTGCAGAACGTGCCGGCAAACTGGCAGCAAGAACTCTGACAAAAGTACAGAAGAGAGTTGGATTCCCTCCTGTGATTCGTTGATAGAGAAAATGGAAATGGATGAGGTGCTTTGCATCTTATCCATTTTTTTATAGGAACCAGGGAAAAAGTGGGGAAGTTGCATTTTCTGTCAAAATAAGGTATACTAAATCGGTATTCTGCGGAATAGAGGTGAAGCCGGTGAATCAGAAAACGCAAATGACGAAGCAGATTTTGGCAGAGAGTTTGAAGAAGCTGCTGCCGCACCATAGCTTTGAAAAAATTACAATCAAAGATATCACAGATGCGGCAGGATTTATCCGCCCAACGTTTTACAACCATTTCAAGGATAAGTACGATTTGGTGGAATGGATTTTCACTGAAGAAGTCATTCGTCCGGGAGAACAGCTTTTTGATGTGGGGTTATTTCGTGAGGGCATTCGTCTGATGCTTGCAAATATGGAAAAAGAAAAGGATTTTTATGTCCGTGCGGTAAAGATACAAGGGCAGAATTCTTTTCGGGATATTGTTTTTCAGTCATTTGTCACATTGATTCAGAAAGTCTTTGCAAAACATACACCTTTCCCGGAAACAGTGCCTCATTTTTTCCGTCCAGAAATTCTGGCGGAGTACTATGCCAATGCGGAAACATTTCTGCTCATGAAGTGGCTGGAAAGCGGCATGCCTATTTCTGCGGAGGAAGTGGAAAAAGCCCACTGGTCACTGATTACCGTTTCGTTTGAAGACGTTGTGAAAGAAGTCTCCGGCGAAGAAAAAGAAAATAGATAAAAGCCCTAAATTGTATAGGAAGCATAAACAAATATACAATTTTGTATGATAAATGAAAACAGCAATGAAAGACTGCATCTATATGAGGCAGTCTTTTTTCTTTATACTGGAAAGAAGAAATGGGGTGAGGAGATGTCCGTTATGATATTTACATTGGTATTATGTGGAGTGGCACTGGAAGCTTTTCGGTTGTCCGTTGCGGCCGGCGCCATTCAGGCGAATTTAACCAAAAGAAAAATGATTTGGCTGGGAGGAATCTTTGCGGCAGTACAACTTTTTTTGTTTTTGCTGGGAACTGGATTCCTGTGGAAATGGATTGATTTCCTCTCAATTTCTGGAAATATGGATCGCATGGCCAGAATAGGCAGCGTGATTTTTGCTATTCTTGGCTTTGTTATGATTTTCCTTGGGATACGGGAAAAAAGACTGGAAGAAAGTTGTGTCTATCCATGGTCTGTGGAGGGATTTGCGAAATATGCTTTCAAACATGGGATGATGTTTCTATGTGTGGGCTGTGCAGCGGTGTACTGTCTGCGAAGAACCTTTTGGTATGGAGTGGAAATTTTTCTGATCTTGTTTCTGGCTTCTGTCGTTGGTCTGGCTTATGGATATTGGCAGGGAATTAGGGGATGGCGGAAAATCCGCATCACAACAGGATGTGTTTGGATCATTGCGGCAGTGTGTTTGTGGACAATTTAAAAAACACCATGAAACTTCATGATGCAAAGAAAAATTATTTGTGTTTATAGCCGGTGTAGAATGCCATAAAACCACAGAACAGCATTGCCCACGCCCAGAAACGATGTTGTTTCATAGTTTCACCTCTTTTCCTTTTAATACAAGTTAACTAAAACTAATTTAAGTTTACTGCGACTTATTTTGTATGTCAATAATTTATATTTTTGTAAGATAAAATGTTTTCTTTTCTAAAAGCTGTGTGATATGATGAAAAAAAGTATGGCATAAAGAAAGGAGCAAGTGGATATGTTATTGACAACAACAGAACAGGTTATGGGCAGAGAATATGATATTTTGGGTTTGGTAAAAGGTGCAACCATTCAGAGTAAAAATATTGGCAGAGACTTTGGCGCAGGTTTGAAATCCATTGTCGGCGGCGAATTGACAGGATATACGGAAATGATGGAAGAAGCCAGAGATATTGCCATGCAGAGAATGGAAGAAGAAGCCAAACGTCTGGGAGCAGACGGTATTGTAGGCATTCGCTTTTCTACTAGTGCCATCATGCAGGGCGCAGCAGAGGTTATGGCGTATGGCACAGCTGTAAAATTCAAATGATATAAAAGGCAGGAGGGGGTGGAAGCAATGTATTTGCGGATTGATGAAAATGGCTACCAGTTTACGGAAGAACAGCCGGAAAATCGGGCGTACATCGGCATTTTTACGTATGATATGATGCAGGAGCAGGCAAAGCTGCGGAACATTTCTTATCATGTTCTGGAAGAGGCAAGACGCTTTGGTTTTGCTCGTTATGACAGTCTTGAAAACTATGACTGCATCAGTCTGGAAATGCAGGACTTCCATAATGTTCTCATCAGTCATGGCAGTGTAGTCATTTATCTGGAGAAAAATCAGGCATTGTTTTTCACCTCCAAACCCCAGCACGTCAGACACGTTTTGCGGGATTGCGCCGAAGGGCTGGGAGAACGGATTTCTTTCCAGCGGCTCATTTATCTTTTCCTGGAAACCCAGACAAAGGAAGAAGAAGTGGCTTTTGATAAAATCGAAAAAGAAATTTTGGAATTGGAACAGGCGCTCATCACATCTCAGAAGAAAAATTTCGTATCTGAAATTATCCATCTGCGGAAACGGCTCATGCTCATGAAGCGATACTATGAGCAGTTTTTGAATCTGCTGGATGTGGTAACTGAAAATGAGAATAATATTTTTGATGGAAAAACACTGCGGTCTTTTAAAATGCTTTCCAGAAGGATGGAGCGGAGTTATCAGAATGTGCTGAACCTGCGGGAAGCGGTGACCCAGATCCGAGAATCCTACGAAGCGGAAGTGGATATCAGTCTGAATACCACCATGAAGGTCTTTACGGTAGTGACAACCATTTTTCTGCCTTTGACCCTCATTGCGGGATGGTACGGTATGAATTTCCAGATGCCGGAGTATGGATGGGAACACGGATATCTTATGGTTATCGTGCTTTCTGTGGCTTTTATCGTCATCGGTATTGCATTTTTCAAGAAAAATAAGTGGTTTTGAGGAGGAAATGCACCTTTTTTCGCTCCCGGAAATCTTCTGCGAAATTTTTATAAAAAGTGTTGACAGCAAATTTTTGTGTGATATAATCTGATGTATAAACGTCGACGAGGACAGTAGTCCTTTTCGGGTGGTCAGAGAGGGATATCTCGGCAGAGCTTCTGCCGTGGCTGTGAGTATCCTGCACCTGAGAAGTGTACGAAAACCACCTCCGAGTGGCCCTAATCCGGCACGGCCGACACCGTTATCGTCAAAATGAGTGGTTTTCTAAACAATAAGGGTGGAACCGCGGGAGATTATGACTCTCGTCCCTTTTCCGAAAGGAAAGTGGGCGGGATTTTTTTATTGCAAAAAAGTCGCACTTTCCAAAGCAAAAAATCACATGCAAAAGGAGAGATTGGATATGAAGATTACACTGAAAGACAATGTAGTAAAAGAATTTGACAGCGCTATGTCCGTTCTGGATATCGCAAAATCCATCAGCGAAGGTCTGGCAAGAAATGCTTGTGCAGGTATCGTTGACGGCGAAGTAAAAGATCTGCGTTATGTAGTAGATAAAGATGCGGAAGTAAGCATCTGCACATTTGAAGACGAAGCTGGTAAACTGGCATTCCGTCATACAACATCTCATATTCTGGCACAGGCTGTAAAAAGACTGTACCCCGATGTAAAACTGGCAATCGGCCCTGCGATCGCAGATGGTTTCTACTATGACTTCGATAAAGAAAAAGCTTTCACACCTGAAGAACTGGAAGCCATCGAAGCAGAAATGAAAAAGATCGTTAAAGAAGATCTGCCCATCGAACGTTTTGAACTGCCTCGCGCAGAAGCAATCAAATATATGGAAGAAAGAGAAGAACCCTACAAAGTAGAACTGATTCAGGATCTGCCTGAAGATGCGATCATTTCCTTCTACAAACAGGGTGACTTCACAGACCTGTGCGCAGGCCCTCACCTGATGAGCACAAAAACTGTAAAAGCAATCAAACTGACATCCGTTGCAGGTGCTTACTGGAGAGGCAGTGAAAAGAACAAAATGCTGTCCCGTATCTACGGTACATCTTATCCGAAGGCATCCGAACTGGAAGCTTACCTGACAATGATCGAAGAAGCGAAAAAACGTGACCACAGAAAATTGGGCAAAGAACTGAAACTGTTCACAATGCTTGAAGAAGGCCCTGGTTTCCCCTTCTTCCTGCCCAATGGTATGGTGCTGAAAAACACACTGCTGGATTACTGGAGACAGATCCACAAAGAAGCAGGCTATGTAGAAGTTTCCACTCCTATCATCCTGAACAGAGATCTGTGGTACAGAAGCGGTCACTGGGAACACTACAAAGACAACATGTATACAACAGTTATCGATGACGAAGACTATGCTGTAAAACCCATGAACTGTCCCGGCGGTATGCTGATCTACAAACAGGATATGCATTCTTACAGAGATCTGCCTATCCGTATGGGTGAAATCGGTCTGGTACACAGACATGAAAAATCCGGTGCTCTTCATGGTCTGATGCGTGTTCGTTGCTTCAACCAGGATGACGCACATATCTTCATGACACCTGAACAGATCAAAGACGAAATCAGCGGCGTTATCCGCCTGATCGATGGCGTTTACAAACAGTTCGGCTTCAAATATCATATCGAACTGTCCACAAGACCTGAAGACAGCATGGGTTCCGATGAAGATTGGGAAATCGCAACAGACGGTCTGCGTAACGCTCTGGAAGAAAACCATATCGAATACACTGTAAACGAAGGCGACGGCGCATTCTATGGCCCTAAGATCGACTTCCATCTGGAAGACTCCATCGGCAGAACATGGCAGTGTGGTACAATCCAGCTGGATATGCAGATGCCTGAAAGATTCGAACTGGAATACACAGCAGCTGACGGCAGCAAAAAACGTCCTGTTATGATCCACCGTGTATGCTTCGGTTCCATCGAACGTTTCATCGGTATTCTGATCGAACACTTCGCAGGTCAGTTCCCTACATGGCTGGCTCCCGTACAGGTAAAAGTACTGCCTATTTCCGAAAAATTCGCAGACTACGCAAAAGAAGTTGCTGACAAACTGGATGCAGCTGGTATCCGTGTACAGACAGACAACAGAGCTGAAAAGATCGGTTACAAGATTCGTGAAGCAAGAAACGAAAGAGTACCTTATATCATCGTTGTAGGTGAAAAGGACAAAGAAGTGAACAAAGTTTCTCTGCGTTCCAGAAAGAACGGCGAAGAAGGTCAGATGGATCTGGCTGATGTTATCGCAAGAATCCAGGAAGAAGTTAGAACAAAAGCTCTGGATTGATTTAGATGAAAATAAGGGCGGCACAGATTTTGTGCCGCTCTGTTTTTAAAAATATTTGAAAAAAACATTGACGTAAAGAGAAATGCGTGATATAATTTCTCAGGTAACAAAGAAGAAGTTCCGCTTCTCACCTTATGGCATGGGCTGATAAGGTTAATACAGTAGTACAAAACAGGGGTTCCTCTGTTTTTCTGTGTGCGCGGCGGATTTCTTCCGGCGCTATTTTTTATGCAGCCAAAAGGGAATATTTCAAAAAATTTTTAGGAGGTGCTTGGCTATTACTGACTTAATGATTAACGAACAAATTCGGGACAAGGAAATTAGACTGATTGACGAAAATGGCGAACAGCTCGGCATCATGTCTTCCAGAGACGCCCAGAAAATCGCTGACGAAAGAAAGCTGGATCTGGTGAAAATCGCACCGACAGCAAAACCGCCCGTATGTCGAATTATGGACTACGGTAAGTACAAATTCGACCAGGCGAAAAAAGAAAAAGAAGCGAGAAAGAAACAGAAAACAGTGGACGTAAAGGAATTGCGTTTGTCCCCCAGTATCGATACCCATGATGTTCAGGTTAAGGTCAAGAAGGCCAACGAATTTTTGAAAAACGGGGATAAAGTAAAGGTAAGCATCCGTTTCAGAGGTCGTGAAATCGGTCATTCCAAAGCGGGCATGTTGATTTTGGAAAACTTTGCAAAAGAAACAGCAGAATTTGGCGTGATTGATAAAGAACCTAAGATGGAAGGCAAGAGCCTGGTTATGTTCCTGGCGCCCAAAGGCTGATAAGCCGGCAGAAAACAGTAAACAAAATGGTTTTTAGGAGGAATACGAAATGCCTAAGTTGAAAACAAAAAAAGCAGCAGCGAAAAGATTCAAAATCACTGCAACAGGTCAGCTGAAAAGACAGAAATCCAATACACAGCATATTCTTGGTAAAAAGTCCAGAAAGAGAAAAAGAAATCTGAGACACGCTACAACAGTAGACAAAACTGTTCTGAATAGCGTGAAAAAGAGACTGTTACCTTACGCATAATTTCGAGGATATTTTTTAGGAGGACTTTAACATGGCAAGAGTAAAAGGCGCGTTGAACGCTAGAAAAAGACATAAAAAAGTACTGAAACTGGCTAGAGGCTACCGTGGCGCTAGAAGCAAACAGTACAGAGTAGCAAAACAGTCTGTAATGAAAGCAATGGCATTTGCTTTCGCAGGCAGAAAACAGACAAAGAGAGATTACAGAAGCCTGTGGATCACAAGAATCAATGCAGCAGCTAGAATGAACGATATCTCTTACAGCAAACTGATGCACGGTCTGAAACTGGCTGATGTAAACATCAACAGAAAAATGCTGGCTGAACTGGCTGTATCTGATCCCGCTGCTTTCACAACACTGGTGAACACAGCAAAAGCAAAATTGAGCTAATAATAGCCAAAGAGCGAAAATAAGATAACGGACAAACGATGGACTTTCATTGTTTGTCCGTTTCTGTGTATATATCAATAAATTTTATATATGCAAAAAAAGACCTGTTTATTATAAAAATAAACAGGCTCTTTTTTGAAAAATCTGGTTTACGATAAAGAGATTTTTTGTATGAACTTAATCATCGCCATATAATTCGTCCATGACAGTTTTGTATGCACATTCTGTGGGAGTCAGGCCCAGCTCTTTGGCTTTGTTCAGATTCAGCCATGTGTTTTTGGGCAGTACTCTGTCAATGTCGTCATATGTACGTTTCAGGCTGGCGTCTTTCTGGTATTTGTATTCTTCATAACCGAACATAACGCCGGCTGTATTATGCCACCAGTCTGTCTGGAACAGAATGTTTCTTTCTGCCAGTAATTTGGACAGTCTGCATTCTTCTTCTACGCTGCTGGCTTTGATCTGGTTATTGGCAGATCCCCAGATGATCTTGCAATTCAGTTTCGGGATGGTTTCTTCGCTGAGGATGCCGCCCATTGCACAAGGGCTCAATACATCAACTTTTGCAAAGAGTACATCTTCTGGAGCAATGGCTTCCATATCTACGCCTTTTGCTCTGTATTTTGCAACGATTTCATCTACACGTGCGCTGTTAATGTCAGCAACATAGATTTTGGCATCTTTTACATTATCTGCAATCAGACCAGCCATGGATGCACCAACTTCGCCCAGACCTTGTACGGCGAAGGACATGCCAGTCATATCATCACTGCCATTGAGGAAACGAACCGCTTCCTTCAGAGCAACGAACACGCCATAAGCTGTCGGAGGGCTGGAAGAACCCAGAGGGCCGTTGGGGCCACAGGTATACTGTACGCTGAAACCATTGTCTTTCATAACGTTAGTCATTTCTGTGGGGAAGCCCATGTCAGGACCGGTGGAGCAGCGCATTTCATCCAGGCAGAATGCCAGGAATCCGCAGACATCCATGTTGTTCAGATCCAGTTCATTCATCATAACACAGGATTTGCAGCCGCCAACGGGCAGTTCGCCGACGATGTTTTTGAATGTCATGGCTCTTGCAAGATTCAGACCATCGATGATAACTTCCAGTTCGTTTTCATCTTTTTCATGACGGCGGATACCGCCTTTCATAACACCGTGACGGGTGTTGTTGATACCGCGTTTTCTGTTATGCATGTTGCCCAGATAACGAATATCCAGACGTTTATTATAGAAGCAGTCAATACCGAAATGTTTGCCTTGACGTACCAAGTCGATGACTTCTTCCAGATAATCGCTGATGCCGTATTTTTCATACATCGCTCTGGTTTCTACATCATTGAGCAATTTGGCAGTTCTGGTTTTGATGCTTTCCACATAAAAATCATGGTTATAGCGGGATCAGTCAAAATCTTCGTCCCAGTCTTTTGATGCCTGCAAAAAAACGTTTCCAGTTTTCCAATCATATTGGATCCGCAGTGTCGTGAGACCTTCTTGGTCTAAAGGATAGAATAAACTTCTTTTTTCCATATTGCAATCCTCCTTTGGCATACTGTGAAATGATTGAAAACTATGCGCATAATTTTTTAAAAAAAAGGGTGTATGTCATGCTCTTTTTACGGAACATACAACACCCTTTTGATTTACCGTTATTCTTTTTATCGTAGGTCCTTTCGATGGCATAATCATATCATCGGTTTTTGTATTTGACAATATACAACATCAATGAAAAAGGATATATAAAATTTGTAGATATGTTTAGAAAAAAATACAATTGGATGAATTTTTGTAAAAGCTGTTTCTTTTTCAAAAAGAAATAGGAGCGTTTACAAATAGAAGATATACAAAATAAACAGAACGACGTTCTAATTAATAGAACAAATGCATGGGAAAGAAAGGGATTTTTTGGTATGGAAGCAATCATTGTAAAAGCCGCAGGTTTTCTGCTGATTATCGCGCTGGGATTTGTACTGAAAAGTGTTGGATTGTTTCGGTCAGAGGATAGTCGAGTTCTGGCAAACCTGGTGTTGAAAATTACACTGCCTATGTCCATCATTCATAATTTTGCGACGCTGACATTGAGCAAAACACATTTGGTACCCATTGGTCTGGGTTTTTTGACAAATTTTGCTGTCATAGGTTTGGTACTTTTGCTGACAAGAAAAATGGCTGGTGCAAAACGTGCCTTTTTTCTCATCAACTGTGCCGGATATAACCTGGGACTTTGTGTACTGCCATATCTGCAAAGCTTTTTTGATGCGGAAGCAGTTGCCATCATTTGTATGTTTGACGTCAGCAACGCTATGATGTGTTTTGGTGTTACATTTTCCATTGCGATGACAGTGGCAAAGGGCAGGGGGCAGATGGATAAAAAAGAGTTCTTTCGAACATTGCTTTCTTCCATGCCTTTTATGACATATCTGTTGATGATTGTCATGGCTGCGCTGCACTTACGTTTCCCCGAGCCTGTTTATACAGTGGCGGGGATGATTGGCCAAGCCAATGCTTTTTTGGCAATGTTTCTGATTGGTCTGCTGTTTGAACTGAAAATCAAGCGCAGCGAGGTGAGAGATATGGTGTCTGTAATATCTGTTCGTCTGCTCTCGGGTATTGCCTTCGCCTTGATTATTTATTTCTGTCTGCCGTTGCCATTGTTGTACCGTCAGGTTTTGGCATTGGTGGTTTTTGGGCCTATTTTAAGTGTTGCTCCTGTGTATACAGAGCGTTGTGGGTATAATCGCTCCGTTGCGGCAGTGCTCAATTCCTTTATGCTGCCATTCAGCCTTTTGATCATTACGATTTTGATGATGGTAATGCACATATAATCAAAAGCTCTCCGGGCTATGAAACACAGTCCGGAGTTTTTTTCAGCAATTGTTTTCTGAATTTTAGAAAATATTGCGTATCGGGAAAAGTGTGATAAAATAATAAAGATATGGGGAAGTTTATGAAGAGAAAGGAAAAGGAGATGGATAATGGAAGTATTTGTAACAGCCATAAATAAACTGATCATCATTTTTTTGCTGGTTTTGATTGGCTGCTTTGCCAAGAAAAAGGATATCATTGATGATTGCTTTATTGATAAGTTTTCTGGATTTTTGACAAAAATCGTTGTGCCTTGTTTTATCATTTCATCTATGCAGTTGTCCTATACACCGGAATTGCTGCAAAAAGGCATTGTGGTGTTTATCACCTGTATGATTATGCACATCTGGGGGATATTGGTCGGTTTTGGTACAGGAAAGTTGTTCCGTGTGCCCCATATGAACCTTGGTATCTGGGTGTTCAGCTGTATGTTTGCAAATATCGGCTTCATGGGAGTTCCTGTAATTTCCATGATCTTTGGGGGAAATAGTGTATTCTACTGCGCTTTTGCATCTGCGGCTTTTAATCTGGCGTCTTATACATTGGGTATCTGGATTATTGGAAAATATGGTGATGGCAGTCATCCAGTGCAAATATCCCTGCGTCAGCTGGTGACACTGCCTGTTAATATCGCTATCATCATTGGAATTATACTGTTTATTGGCAATATTCAGCTGCCGGAAGCAATTGGTGGTACAGTGAAAATGGTGGGGGATATGATTGCGCCTCTTGCTATGATTTATATTGGCGCTGTTTTGGGACGGATGCCGCTGCGGGAAATGATTTATGACCGTTGGGCCTATGTGATTTCCTTCATTCGTTTGATTGTCGTACCATTGACTGCCTATCTGATGCTGCGTCCTTTTATCACAGATCAGCTGGTTTTGGGCGTTGTTATTGTAGGGCTGTCTACACCAATCGGCGCTTATTGTGCTATTTTGGCGGCACAATATGGAGCCGATGAAAGAACAGCATCCCGTTATATTTTCATTTCAACGGCTTTGAGCATATTGACCATGCCATTTTTCTTTTTCCTATTTATTTAAGGAACATGGCAAAGAAAGGATGTGTTCTGTTTGGATCGTAAAAAAATGTCAGAACGTACCAAACGCCGTCTGACCATTCGTGGTGTATTGTCTGCGTTGATTATTTTGGTTTTAGTACGTTCCGTTATCATGGGAAACTATGAAAATGCTTTTGTGTGCATTTTATCACTGGTTTTGTTTTGTGTACCCATTTTTCTGGAAAAACAGCTTGCCATTGATATTCCGCCGGTGATGGAAGGAATCATTTACTGCTTTATTTTTGCGGCGGAGATTTTGGGTGAAATCAATTCTTTTTATACATTGATTCCCGGATGGGATACCATGCTCCATACACTGAATGGATTTTTGGTAGCGGCAGTGGGATTTTGTCTGGTGGATCTGTTTAACCGCAGTGAACGGATGACATTTCGTTTGTCCCCGTTGTTTTTATCAATTGTTGCTTTTTGTTTTTCCATGACTGTTGGGGTTTTATGGGAATTTTTCGAATTTTCCATGGATCAGCTCTTACATATGGATATGCAGAAAGACTTTTTGGTGCAGAATATCAATTCCGTATTGCTGAATCCATCTGGGTTGAATGTTGTTGTGCATGAACCCATCACCAGTCTGGTGGTCAATGGACAGGACTGGATGGAATTTCCGGGAGGATATGTGGATATTGGTCTGATTGATACCATGAAAGACCTGATGGTGAATTTCATTGGAGCAGTGATTTTCTCTATCATCGGATTTTTCTATGTAAAAACCAGAGGAAAAGGCAGAATTGCTTCCTCACTGATTCCTGTTGTACTGAGTGAGAAAGAAAAGAAAAAGGAGTAATGGCGTATGGTTGATTTTGGGAAAGTTGTAGAAAATCTGAAAAAAAGAGGATATGCTGTCAAAGAATTTGCAACGGCAAAAGAAGCGGCAGAGTATCTTAATGGCGCCATTGATGGCGTAAGTGTTGGTTTTGGCGGTTCTGCTACATTGGATGTGATGGGACTGAATGCTATGCTCTCCAGTCATAATACTGTTTACTGGCACTGGAAACAGGAAAAGGATATGGCAAGAAAAGCGGCTATGCAGACAGATGTGTATCTGACTTCTGCCAATGCGCTGGCAGAAACAGGGGAGATCATCAATATTGACGGTGTTGGCAATCGTGTGGCATCTACATTGTTTGGACATGAGAAAGTTTATTATGTCATTGGCGAAAATAAGCTGGAACCGGACTTTGAAAAGGCTGTTGCCCGCGCCAGAAATATTGCGGCACCGCAGAGAGCGGCACAGTTTGGAAAAAAGACACCTTGCGTTGTGACAGGAAAAGGATGTCAGGATTGCAGAAGCCCCGAACGGGTTTGCAGAGCAATGGTTGTTCTTTGGGAACCTATGATGGGCATGGATGCGGAAGTCATTCTCATCCATGAAAATTTGGGGCTGTGAAAAAGTTTTTGCTGGAAAAGAATGGAAAGGGAAAGACTTTTCAAGTTTTGTTTTCTGTGATAATATGTTTGAAACAGAAAGTGACCATTAGGGAAGGGAGGCATACCCTTGGAAAGCGAAACAAGGCGGCAGAAGATAATAGAATTGCTCAAAAAGCAGGAAGAACCCATCAGCGGCAGTCAATTGGCAGAACAATTTGGCGTGACTCGTCAGGTCATCGTAAAGGATATGGGGATGATCAAAGCGGGAGGACTGCCTTTGCTTGCGACAGCAAAAGGGTATTTGCTCCAGAAAGAAACAGATGGCTTATGCAGACGGGAAATCCGTGTATGCCATAATCGAGAACAAATCGGCGATGAAATGCGGCTGATTGTAGATCTGGGGGGATACATATTGAATACCCATGTGGATCATCCCATATATGGCAGCGTTGGAGAATCTTTGCGCATCAAGAGCCGCAGGGATATCCAGAATTTTCTCACCAAAGCAGAAGAAACGGGATGTATGCCCTTATTGGCACTGACCAATGGCGTACATAGCCATACCATTGCTGCAGAAGATGAACAGACGCTGGATGAAATCTGTGCGGAGCTGAAAAACGCAAGATATTTAATGAAATAAAAGTCTCTGTCCGAGATAAGTATTGGTAAACAAAAAATATACATATAAATGCTTTTAGAGATTTTGCCGATTTTTAGTCTGTATGAATAAAAAGAAATTTAGAGTTGTAATAGGAGTGATAAAGAAATGAAAAATGTGAACAATGGAGAATATGTTATTTGCCCACGTTGCAAGCAAGAGGTTTGTAAAGAAGCGATTACATGCCCTTTTTGCAAGTTTGGCATTATGGCATGGATTGAGGGAGAGATTGATGAAAATGGAAATTCAACCAAAAATAAGTTTATATAAAAATTCGATTCATTGAGCTCTCAAAAAGGAGCAAGGTTAAAATATGCCTTGCTCCTTTTTGAGAGCTATCCATAAAGAATGAATAAAAAGATAGAATATACAGACTAATACTTATACAGGACAGAGAGAAATAAAATATATAGAAATAAAAAAGATAAACATCTTTTGAAAGGTGTTTATCTTTTTTTATTTATTGTATCAGGAGAATGTCTTGCTTTTTTTGACGAAATATGATACCATACAACTCATGTAAATATATGTGTATATACACCTCGAAAGGGGCGGAATATTTCGTGGAAAAAAACACAATTTGGCAGAAAATACTCAAGCGCTATTTTATCAATGGCCTGAACGGAATGGCGTTGGGGTTATTCTGCACATTGATTGTAGGGTTGATTATTAAACAAATCGGGACATTTATTGGCGGAGATGTGGGGGCGTTTGTTGTAGCATTGGGCAATTTTGCTACTATGTGCACAGGGGCAGCCATTGGCGTTGGTACGGCTTATGTGATGGAAGCACCGAGAATGGTAGTCTTTTCCTCCGCTGTGACAGGGCTTTTGGGTGCAAACGCGGCTGCTTTTGCTAATGGAACATTGTTTCCGGAAACAGGCGGTATGCTCCTCAGCGGCGCAGGTGACCCTCTGGGGGCCTTCATTGCGGCCTTGGCGGGTCTGGAAATTGGGCGTCTGGTTTCCGGCAAAACAAAAGTGGATATCATCGTGACCCCTGTGGTGACCATTGGTGTAGGTGGTTGTATCGGAACGCTGATTGGGCCGCCTTTGTCTGCGGCTATGACACAATTGGGTGAATGGATTCGGGTAGCGACTTATTTGCAGCCTTTCCTCATGGGAATTGTTATTTCTGTTGTCATGGGGATTGCGTTGACATTGCCCATCAGTTCCGCGGCATTATCCATCATTCTGGGATTGTCCGGTCTGCCTGCTGGTGCGGCCACTGTTGGATGTTCCGCCCAGATGATCGGTTTCGCTGTTGCCAGCTTCCGGGAAAATAAATGGGATGGTTTGTTAGCACAGGGGATTGGCACTTCTATGCTGCAAATTTCCAATATTGTAAAGAATCCTTTGATCTGGATTCCGCCTACATTGACTTCGGCTATTTTGGGGCCTTTGGCAACGGTGGTTTTTCAGATGGAGAACAACCCTGCCGGCGGCGGTATGGGCACCAGCGGTCTTGTAGGACAGATTATGACATGGCAGACTATGGCTGGCAGTCGGAGCGCGGGACTGCTTTTGTTCCAGATTCTCTTGCTCCACTTCATCCTGCCAGCAATTTTGTCTCTTATTTTTTCTGAAATCATGCGGAAAAAAGGCTGGATTCGTTTTGGTGATATGAAACTGAATATTTGATGTAAAAAAGCATCGGAATATATTCCGATGCTTTTGTGATATATAAATATAAAGTATGAGAGGGATCTAAACAAGGAAAAGAACCCGAGGGAAGCGGGTTCTTTTCAAAAGGGGAGGGTATGTATTACTATCTTTTCCCCTTTAAAGGCTTGAAAATTCAACATCTTTTTTTAAAAAAGTTGCATAATAGTTGCATTATTGCAGAAAAGCATTTGAAAGATAAGTGTTAATTGTCTGGGTGACTTCCTTTTCCTTGTTTTCCATGGTATGCTGATATACCCGTTTTAACATCATATCGGATTCATGCCCCATGCGCTTCATGGCATATTTGGAAGGGACGTTATTTGCCAGCATCATTGAGGCGTGATAATGGCGGAGGGCATGAAAAGTTATATGATTGATGCCAATTTTTGCTACCAGACGCATATATCGGTTTGATACATTTTCTGGGTTCAAAGAAAAAATCAGGTCATTGGGTTCTTTTACCTGCACTGCCTGTTTTAAATCAGGAATTAGAAAGTCAGGAATTGAAAGCGTTCTTTTGCCTGCCTTTGTTTTGGGTGTTTTTAAAATCCATTTCTTTTCTGGGGTTTTGACCATTGCTCTCTGCACTTTGATTTGATTTTTATTGAAATCAATATCCGATGCCTTTAGGGCGCAAATTTCGCTGCGGCGAAGTCCCATACCGAAAGCAATTTTCATTGCCAGAGAAAGCTGAAAAGATTTGCAATGATCCAGCAACAGTTTGATTTCCTGCTCGGTTGGTATTACGATTTCTTCGGCTTTATTTGCCGGGTAGGAGATGCGCAACTGAAAGTATGGGGCATATACACCCAAGATAGTAGAAAGGACGCCATAAGTGTTTCTAAGGGTTTTAGGGGCATAGCGCGTAGCCTCAATATTTACTTCCGCCTGTATTTCCTTATTCGTCAATTTATTTATGGGAATATTGCGAATGGTCGGAAAGCGGTTTTTGTGAATGTTAATGTAGCTGCGGAGGGTTGCAGGTGATAGAATATTGCGTTTCATATCAATATAGTTCTGTAACGCCTGCTCCACGGTCAAAATCGTTGTCTGCCCTTTACGATTCGCCTTGAAATCTTCTGCCATCCGAACGACTTCTGACTTTTTGTCTGCGGTAAACCTTTCGTAGATCCTTTTCTCCTTTCCATCAATGGTTTCCGTGTGACTATATACCAGAATAGTCCATGTCCCGGCTTTTGTTTTCTTTGCTTGAGCCATAAAAAAAGACCTCCTTTATTCTATACAAACAAGGCGGTCTATGATATAATACGATAAGACGAGGTTGTATTATATATGACCGCCGATCCTCGTTCCTGCGCCAACAGGGACGGGGATCATTTTTTTTATTTTAACATTAGAACATTTGTTCTGTAAATCAATAAAGGATACAAAAAAAGTTGCATTTTTTGTGCAGGTTTTATTAGGATTCTGGCTCGAGTTCTCTTAGTTCATTTTCTATATCGTTTAAATTTTCCAATAATTCATTTTTCATTGATTGCGGAAGGTCGTACAGATCAAGTATATCAGTAATTGCTTCGTACTGTCCTTCCCAGTAACCGATTGTGTCTGCTGGGTAAAAATCTTCTCTGCTTACGGCGTTAACGATTGTATCTTCCTGTCCTGCTTCATAGCCGTCCTTATAACCATCATCATAACCATTTGAATAAGCTGAATTATCAGAAGAACATGAGGATAGAAAGATAGAAGAAAAGGCAAATATTAGAAAAAAGTATTTTTTCAAATTATTTCCCCTCCTAAATCAGTTGGATGGAAATAACGTATCAAGACCATATTTGACTGTTCCGTATAGGTTATCGCAATATGCAGCAATTTCTAATTGTGCATCATGAATAGAAGATGAGGCAGAATTTACCATAGAGAAACCTTGTGCGTTACCATTGTAAACTTTGTTGCAGCCATCTACATACAATTTCCCAGCAGCAATGATTTTGTTTAATTGCGGTTGAATAGCATAAAATGCTTCCACTTTTCCATTTGTAATTGTCTGATTTAATTTTTCTAAATCAGCAATTTTCATATTTACAAGGCTTATATGTGTTGGCATACTAGAACGCATTAAATTATAGTCATAATATGCAGGGGCATGACTGACAATGATAGTCAATTCATCACTATGAGAGCGAATTGGATATGCATAATTCAATACGTATGAAGAACCGAGAAGGATTTCATATTCTGATAACTGCATAGGTTGGGTAAATGTTTGTGTTTGTGCATAAGCTGAAACTGTACCAAGTGACATTGATAAAGCAAGTGCAATAGCAAAAATTCTTTTTTTCATGTTGATTCCTCCCTTTTTGATTGAGTGTAGCACAATGGGGTGAAAATGTGATGTGGATAAGTGGAAAAAGGGGAAAACCGGAAGAACAAACAAAAATGATGCTTCATAATTGGTGAAAACGTACATGGAAAAGAGCGTAGAAAAGTGATATATTGAGAAAAACACGAACATACGTTCTTATTTTGATAAGATAAAAATTCCGCAGGGGAGGATATAACAGAATGAGCGAGGACATCAGAAAACAAATCGTGAAAAAACTAGAATCCATTCAAGATACACAAATCCTGTGGATGATTTATGATTTTATCAAACGGTTCTAAAAAAGCGGTCATAAGACCGCTTTTTTTTTACAAATATTCTTTTACATTTCTCATTATTTTTTTTATCACTTCTTTTTCATCATCACTTAATTTCAAATATTCAATGATAAATTGCTTAGAAAAATCATCATCAGTCTGTACCAGATCGGCGATCAGCTCGACTAATTCATTCCCTTTTCCCATTGGAGGTCGTTCTATATCTCCATGACCAAAACGCAACCAATCTTCATTTATTGAAAAAATTCTGCAAATGTCTTGAATAGTTCGTTCCGTGATAGATACTCTGCCAGATTCAATATTAGCTACATTGGCACGGGAAATATTTAGTTTTTTTGAAAATTCGTCCTGTGTTAGATGAAGAAAATCTTTTCTTAAATATTTTACTCTATCATAGATTTCCAAAATAATCACCTCCATTCGTGAAAAATTATATCACAATAAAAAATGTTTGTAAAGCACATAAAAAACCATAAAATGATTGACAAGCACAAAATATAGTGTTAGAATGTGCTTAACAAACAGAAATAAAAACAAAGGGGGTGTCAGTATGAACAACCTGAATATGGACGAAAGAACAAAAATCATTGTAGACGATGCGGTAGACGCAGTAAAGCTGTTCGGGACTTTGGGTGACAAAGAGAAAGAATGTCTTTTGATTTTCTTGAAAGGCTGGGACGCCCGAAAGAACATGGAAGAACTGCTGAATGACAAGAGTGCATGACAAAAAAGCAAGCTAAAGTCATAGGACATTGTATAGAAAGGAAAATCAACATGGAAGAATCGAAGGAAAGAAACTTTATTTTAACAAATGAAATCCTCCGCAGCAGAGCAGAGGAAAGTTACAGAATGTACGAGAATGCACGTAGGCAAGAGCAGAGATGGAAGAAAATCTGCGGCTATGTTGTTGCGGCATGTGTGAATTGTGTCGTTTTAGCATGGATTGCGGCATGGAATTACCATAGAAAGAAATGAGAAGCCCGAAGGGAAAAGAATTAATGGACTTAGTCCAGAGGTTTGATATGGTGAGCAATGAAGTAAAGAATACATTCATAGGTATTCTTATCTTTCAGATGCAGCCAAGCACAGTTTTCAGAGCAATTTTTCTGTGTGATTGGACAAATTTTATCAAAAATTCTTTCCCTGCACCCCGAAGAGAAACGGGGACGGCGCGGCCGGCTTTGCAAAGCAAAGTGCTTGACCATGAAAATCACCTCCTTTCGGTTGTGATTTTCGGGCTTCTCTTTCTGATTATATCAAAAACCATGGAAAGAGTGAAAGGTTAAAAAGGAATGATGTGAAATGCCAAAACTGCGGGAGCGACCAGACCAAAAGGTCTACAACAATCTAACACAAAAATTAAAAAGTGGGATGCTCCTGCGGGGGCTGAACCACAAAGAAACGGCTAGTCGGTGCCGGATGTCATACTCAACATTTAATGTGAGATTGGCGCAGCCGGAAACATGGAACCTGTGCGAGCTGGTGAAGATCAGCGAAGTGCTGGGGCTGCCGTTGAATGAATTGTTTTGATAAAGAGCAGGGGCGTAAATCTTTTGTGCAATAGTCAACGAACACCTACCTTAAAACATCAAAATAAAGAACTGTAACCCTGCACCCCGAAGAGAAACGGGGACGCCATAGGCGGCTTTGCGAAGCAAAGTGCTTGACCTCCGCCCCTGCTTTTTATATAAGGTGGGTCATTAGAAAGGATGGGTAAATCAACATGGATAAGGAAAAAAAATTAAGAGAAGCAGAAAGGAACATGATTATCGGGGGGATTTTCGCAATGGATTTATTTTTTGCATACAGAAATCCAGAAACCGGAAAGATTTATTTCTTTGAAGAACCTCCCAAAAAAAATGATGATGGCATCGTTTTGTATGAGGAAGGCAAAGACTTATATGGAAAAGCGGATAAAGCGTTTTATGAAAGCGATTTTGATGATGAAAATATTTGTTTTCTGGGGCTTTTGTTAATGCAAATTGCTTTGGAGAAAAAAATGGGGGTATGATTTATGAATTTATTTGAACTTGCCGGTGGTGCTGTCATGGAACAGGTTCAAGCAGCGGCAAAACGAGTGTTTGAAAACATTTATGACCCAAACACAGAGGCGAAGAAGCCTAGAAAATTGGTGATCGAGCTTGTTTTCAAGCCGAATGAAAACGACCGTACAGACGTTGACGTTTCTGCTGTTGTCAAAACGACGCTGCTGCCTCGTAGAGCAATCCACACAAAAATGATTGTGGAGGCGGACAACAAAGGAACAATCATGGCGGATGAATACCGTTCCGCAATGCGTGGCCAGATGGAACTGGAAAATGAAAATGAAGGCAAGGTACTTGACCTGCAGAAAAGAAAAGTGGAATAAAAAATGTTGAAATCGTTGTTTGAGTATGTGGTTGGTTTGTCTAAGGCAAATATGGTTAATATCGACGGAACAGTTTTCACAGATAAGCCCTTGTATCTGCCAGAACTGCCGACCATTGAAACACTGCGCACGGATAACCTGTCCAGCATTGTCAATTTTATCAAGAATGCCGGTGACGCTGATTTGAATTATTTGGATGATACTGTTCAGAAAATCATCCATGTAGAGGATGCCGGAAAAGTAAATCTGTATTCTTCTGTTTGCAACGAATATATGGACAGGCAGAAATTTATGACGGCTGAATGGGCAGGAAACAAATTCCCATTCGGTCAGTTTATGGATGCTGAAAAATTCAACATCCTGCTGCAGACCTGCTTCATGGAAACGGATGATTTGAAGGTGATCCAGCAGGTCGTTGGCAATCTGCGGGATGAAGCAGTCCAGAACTACGGGGACGATGGTGTTTCCCAGTCGGTGACAATCAGAACGGGGATCGCTACTGTTGGACAGGTTCGTGTACCCAGTCCGGCAAAACTGCGCCCTTATCGTACATTTTTGGAAGTGGAACAGCCGGCAAGCCTTTTCATCCTCCGCATGAGAGAAGGCGGGCAGTGTGCTTTATTTGAAGCGGACGGCGGTCTGTGGAGAGAAACCGCAAGAAAAAAACATCCGCAACTATTTTGAGTTTGAACTGGAAAAAATGGTGAGTGAACACAAGGTGGTTATTCTGTGATGAAAAAATTCAATGAAAATTTCACCCGAGCCGATGCGGAGGCTATGGGGCTTATGGTGGGAAGTAAGATACAGTACATCAAGCCGATGGAAAACAACCAGAACAGAAAAATCATAAAAAATGGGACTGTGTACCAGCTCTGGAAAAGTCATTTTATCGTCATTTGGGACAAGGGTGGATGGAAAGAAACTTTTCCTTATGAGCTTATTGAAAGTGGAAAAATCAAAATCAAGGGGTGATCCTATGAGTTTTGGAATAGTGTTGATGTGTTTATTGATTATGGTGCTTGCATTGATGTGCATCTTTCTTTTGAGCGAAAGAGAGCGTTACAGACGGCACCTGGAACAAAATAGAGGCATGATCCAAAAGTACAAAGGATGACCGGCAGCCGCGGGAAATCCCGCGGCTTTTTTTGAAGGAGGGAAAACAGATGACAGCACTGGCATTTCCAAAAACAAAGAAATACGGAAAGATAGACACAAGCGGTCTGGCATTTCCGAAAACGAAGCAGAAAAAAGAGCGGCAGAACCATGGGAAAAGCATTTTGCAGCAGGAAAAAGAATGCTACATCACAGGTTATATGGGAGAAAACTTACATAAGCACCATATTTTCTTTGGCAGTGGGCAAAGGGATATATCTGAAAGAATGGGTTTTTGGGTATATCTGCGGCATGATTGGCACGAGGCAGAATATGGGGTACATGGTCGTGACGGTCACGAGTTAGATTTACGGCTGAAAAGAGAATGCCAGAGAGAATATGAAACAACCCACAGCAGAGAAGAATTTATGGATTTAATTGGGAGGAACTACCTTTGAGCAAACTATCAGAACTATCATGCAAGGACTGCAAGGAACGGTATGTAAACTGTCACGCGTCTTGCATTAAATACTCACAGTGGAAAGAGGAATGGGAGCGACATAAGGACTGGCAACGAAAGGAGCTGGCGCCTCGATTCGAGGCATTTAACCGGAGAAGGATAGCTATTGAAAACGCTATCAGAAAGAACCGTTAAGATCGGCATTGTGACGGGCGAAAGGCCCGAAAACTCATATCTTTATTCATACAAACAGGGTGACAGGCGGCACGGTCCAGGTGCCGCCCGTCCGTCAGAGTGCCGAAGGGAGGAATGCAAATGGCTAAAGAGAAGGTTGGGAAATATGGAAAAAGTAAAGCGTGCTTTGCTGGGCGACAGGAAGGCACAAGCGGAGCTGACCAGGCAAGGCCGCAAGCTGCCATGTCATGTGTGCGGGAAAAAGGCAGAGATCATGTTTCGAGAAGGGCTATTCGTCATTATGTGTTCTGACGAATACTGTAACTGCCTTTGTGTGGCGGAGCCTGTCCGGTCGATGGCAATCAGGAAATGGAACGAGCGGGCGGAGATACTGACCGAAAGGGAAATGGATAAATTGGAGGTAAGATGATGGGAAAATCAGTGGAAGAACTGGCATTGCTGGGAGATATTGCGTCACAGAACGAAGTGTCAGAGAAAGGAAAATTGCTTCCCTGTCCATTTTGTGGAGGAAAAGCAGAACTACATAACTTTTCAACCATCTTTGGGACTGCACTGTATGTAAGATGTGAGCGCTGCTGGGCAAAAACAGTGCTTTACGGGGACAGAGAAAAAATCATTAGAGAATGGAACCGGCGTCACATGGTTCTGACGCCGGAGGAAATGGAGGGATTGTAATGTTAAGAATGACCAGCAAAAAGCCATGGAAGGAAGTCGAGGGTAATCTGAGAGAAGAAATGGGTTACAGCCATATTTGGCAAAGACTGGCTATGATCGAAGATGTTCTGGGCGATGAATACAACATTTTTGAGCTGAAAGGCATGATCAAAAGAGAAAAAAAGGCATCTGGCATGACAGAATATAGAAGAAAAGAGCGATTGACCAAAGTGATTGCTGCCAATGGGCAACAAAGCGTGATTGGGTATGTTTTTGGAAGAAATAAAGTAGCAACGCCGGAAAAACTTGGAAAAGTTGATATTTGCGACCTTTTATTCCGGCTTTCGGAGATTGAGGATATTATATCCGATGAAGATGGTACGTATGATCTGGAAAAGCTGGAAAGAATGGTGCATCAGGACAAGGGAAACAGTGATCTGGAAGCACTTGAAAAGAAAGTAAGGGAACAGGAAAAAGAGATAGAAGATTTGGAGAAAAAGTCGAAGTTTTGGGAACTTGCGTTTTTGCTTGCGTAGAAAATGGGTGGTTTTATGAGTTTGGATATTAAGCGGGTTTGTGACAGATGCAGGAAAGAGATTCCGGAGTGTGACAAATATTTCCATATGGAAGTTAGTTTACGGATAAACAATCTCAAAAGAGAAAGGGGAATGTGTGAAGTTGATCTTTCACGTCAGGAAAATTTAGATATATGTGAAAAGTGCAAAAATGAACTGAATGTATTTATTTATGGGGTGATGGAAACAGAATGAAGGTACAGAGAAGATGCTACAAATGCGGAAAACAATTTGGATTTTATAACGAAAGTTTATTTATGCTGCTGTCAGATGTTAATACTGCGAATAAAAAGAGAAAAACTTTTTATCTTTGCCCAGAGTGCAGAGAGGCGTTTGAAACATACATGGAAGAAATTGACAAAGTGCAGTTATCCTATCTTACAACTTCCGTTCCGGCAGATCAATTTATCGCAGAAAGTGTAGACGTTGAACGGGTTACAGAGATTATTCAAAGAGTAAAGGCCCGGTATGATGAAATTTTGAATCAGGAAGAAAACAGGGCTGATATGAAATACTTGAAACACGTTCTGGAAGATACGGCTTACAGAGATCAGAAAATGGATTTTGTAGTAAATCCATTCTGGCCATTATCAAAGTTTTACCCGGAGAACTACTGCAAAGAAAAGGGAAATGTGATGGTGGCTGGTGTTATTCTCTGCGAAAACTGCAAATACAGAGACTCTTGTGGGAGAAAGGTTTCTGTCCAATGTGGAAAGACTGATGATGGACAGCCGATTTGGAAAGAAAAAGAACTGGATTTTTGCAGTATGGGTGAAGGCGTAGAAGATGGACAACTGCTGAAAACAGGGGACAAAGTTGTTTTTGCAGGTGATAAAGAAAAGAAAATCTATACCATTGCAAAAGAGCCATTTATATGGAAGGGGCTTTATGTGGTCACATTGTGGGAACAACTTACCCGTCCAGTGAAGGTAAGCAGTTTAAGAAAGGTGGAGAGAATTGATGGATGAAGAAAAGACCCGTCCCAGTGATCCAGAGGTGCTAATAAGGCAGTCTGGAAAAGTGTCTTGCAAAATATAGAGAAACCGGAAATACAGAGTACCTGCTGGATGCTGGAAATTATGCCATGTTTGAATACATGTATCCACAGCATGAAAAAGCCCATTTCCGGGCTACGGACAGCAGCGATAGTGCCGGTATTGTTGGGTTGAGTGTTGGAGAGGCTAGGATGATACAGAATGAAATTTCTTGATTTTTTTGCTGGGATCGGGGGATTCCGGCGGGGAATGGAGCTGGCTGGTCATGAATGTGTTGGTTTTTGCGAATATGACAAATTTGCTTACGGCAGTTATGTTTCTATGCACCTTCTGACGGAGGAACAGCGTGAAAGGCTTATGACCATGCCAAAAAACAAAAGGATAAAAGAAATCGGAAAGGAGGAATACAGAAATGGAGAATGGTATGCAAGGGACATCAGAGAGATTCGAGCAGATCACGTTCCCAGGGCTGACTGCTGGTGTTTCGGATTCCCCTGTCAGGACATCAGCGTTGCCGGAAAACAGCTGGGATTCCGCGGAGAAAGAAGCAGTCTGTTTTTCGCAGTTATGCGAAATATACAAGACACAAAAGAAGAAGATAGACCCACATATTTATTTATTGAGAACGTTAAAAACCTTCTTAGTGTTAATGGAGGAACGGACTTCCTTAAACTTCTCATTGCGCTGGACGAAGCTGGGTATGATGCAGAATGGCAGGTTCTCAATTCCTCTGATTTCGGAGTGCCGCAAAACAGGGAAAGGGTGTTCATTGTGGGACATCATAGAGGAAAATGCAGACATGAAGTATTTCCTGTCTATGGAACAGATGGAAAAAATCATGTGGAACAGGTAGGAAATTATCTGAAATCAGGAATGCGGAAAAATCCGAACCAAGGGAGGATATACGATGGAAGTGGATTGTCTCCATGCCTGAACAAAATGGAGGGCGGACACAGGGAGCCGGCTGTTTTATTGCCGCGTTTTGTGGACATGAGTTATGGAAGCGGAGGAGAGGAAACGGACAAGGCATTTTGCCTGCAGGCAAGGTATCAAAAAGGTGTTTGTGGAAGGAAAAAAGAAACAGTTGGGATATGTATACCAGTGTTAACGCCGGATCGAGCAGAAAAAAGGCAGAATGGCAGAAGGTTCAAGGAAAATGGAGAGCCTATGTTTACATTGACTGGACAAAACAGACATGGAATAGCAATAGAAATAGACGATGACTTTTGCGTTAATGCGATATGGTCAGATAAGTATGGATGTTATATAGCCATAAGAAAATTAACACCGAAAGAATGTTTTCGTTTACAAGGATGGGAAGATATTTATTTCGAGCGTGCAGAAATGGTAAACAGTGACAGACAACTATACAAACAGGCTGGAAATGGTGTGACTGTGAATGTCATAGAAGCGATTGCAAGGAGGTTTTGAAGCATGAACAAAGTCATTTTAATGGGGCGGCTGACAAAGGACCCGGAAATCAGATATACAGGCACAGGGGAACCAATCGCGATCGCCAGATATACCATCGCGGTGAGCCGTCCATACAAGAAAGATGGGCAGACGCAGGCGGATTTTATCAATGTGGTAAGTTACGGGAAGGCTGCGGAGTTTATCGAAAAATATTTCAAAAAAGGTCAGATGATTGCCATTGTTGGGCGGCTGCAGGTGAGAAGTTGGGACAATTCCGAAGGCAAAAGACACTGGGTGACGGAAGTCGTCACGGATGAAATCCATTTTGCAGGCGGTAAAAATGAAGCACCGCAGGCGGCACCAGCAGCACCGCAGACATCACCGGCGGCGCCACAGTCTGGGGTATATCCGCCTGCCGACGATGGATTCTATCCCGTTGATCCCAGTATTGAGGATGATGACTTACCGTTCTAGGAGGTGTGAAAAATGCGTAGTTTGATTTTAGCTTTGGGCGAAATGGCGAAGCTGGAACAGGAGCGGGCGGCGGAGGTACATCCGCCCTTTGCATCTGCCCATGAAGGCTATGCACATATCCAAGAGGAAAAAGAAGAAGCAAAAGCCGAACTGGACTACATAGAAGTGCAAACGGGTCTTTTATGGGGAGAAATCAAAAGAAAAGGCATCGGACTGGAAGATGTTGGTCGGATAGAGGATGCAGCACTGCGGGGCGCTGCGGAGCTGGTGCAGCTGGCGGGGGTATGCCAGAAGTACAAAGAGAGTGCGGAAGGGTTTCCAAAGCCGGAACGGCCAAGGGAAATAGACGAAAGTATTAAAAAAAGATTGATTGATGCAATCAGATCAGGTCGGATTTGATGACACAGAAAGGGAAAAATCAACATGGACTTAAAATCATATCAGGCCGGACGGACAGATGGTTTACAGCTTGCCCTTCGTCTGGTAAAAGAGGGAGGACAAGAGGCGCTGGAAAAAGAAATCAAATTCCGCAATCAGTACGGCATCAACACTGCCATGACGGAGAAGGAGCTGGAGAAGGCGTCAGTAGCTATCAAGGAAATGACCATTGACACGGTTACCATTATGGCATTGCACACGCTGCATGATGAATTTGGTTTCGGGCCGTCCAGGGCAGACAGATTTGTAAATAGGTTCAATGAAAAAGTCGAGTGTATTTTGGATGGGCTTTTCACTTGGGAAGATTTGATCCATCAAAATGCTGTGGAATTGGGAATTGATAAGAAAATCAGGCTGAATGGGATGTGAGGAAATGTATATTGTTTTATTCGTATTATTGTCAATTTGTTTGATTATTGGTTCGTTATTTTTTCTCAAATGTGCTGAAAATAGACTTTTGTGGAAAGAGTTGGGAAACACTTTAGAAGAAAATGTAAGACTTACTTTCGAGCTGGCAGAATGGAAAAGAAAAGTTGGACAAAATCACATCCATACAGTATATTCCGGAGCAAACAAAGAAGTGTTTTTCTGTGGACTGGAAGGCCAGGCACGGAAAGACAGATATAAACAGCTTGTAAAGCTGCTGCATCCAGATAACGGCGGGGACAAGCAGTTATTTCAAAAAATGCTGGAAGAATACGGAAGGTAGTGAGCATTTTGGAAAACAACATCAGGAAATGGAGGAAAAAGCGTAACATTACCCTGGAAAAAATGGGAAAGATACTGGGAATTTGCGGTGATACTGTAAGATACATGGAGCTTTTCACCAAAAAGAAACCGCAACAGTACAGACTGGAAAAGATGGCGGAAGTTCTGCGGGTTTCCGTGGATGATCTTTGGAAGGAGTGACAAAATATGATGGAAGTTTTTACAAAAGTTGAAAGAGGATACTGGCAGGACGAGTTTATTCTCGAATTGACACCGGAACAGAAGTTTTTCTATCTGTATTTGATGACAAATAACAAGGTGAATACGTTGGGGGCTTATGTTTTTCCGTTGACCATGTCAACGGTAGAGTTGGGTTACAACAAAGAAACCGTATTGAAGCTGTTAGACCATTTTGCTCAGGTTGGCAAAATCATCTGGGACGAAACCACGAAAGAAGTATTCCTTCTAAACTGGCCAAAGAGAAACTGGAACAGAAAAACAGCGACGCTGCGGGCATTGAAAAAGGATTTTGACGCACTGAAAAGCCCAATGTTACGGGAAAAAATCTCTGCTCTGCTTTCTGCGTTTTCTGACGGAGGAGCTATTGACGATACAGAGGAACAAAAAGGAACAAATGGGAACAATGAGAAACAAAAAGAAACAAACGGGAACAACGGGGACATTTTGGCTGGGAGAATAGAGAATAGAGAAAAGAGAATAGAGAATAGAGAAAAAGAAAAAGAAAAAGAGGACGGGGGAACGGTTTTCGACGCTGCCGCGGCTTTTGAAATATTTTACAAGGCATACCCAAACAAGAAAAATGTCAAAACTGCCCGTACTCGTTGGGAGAAAATGAAAGTGACGCCGGAGTTATACAGAGAAATCATGGAAGGGCTGAAACGAGCAAAGAACAGCCAGGAATGGACCAAGGACGACAGCGCATACATTCCGCACCCTGCCACATGGCTCAACGGGGAAGGATGGAAAAACGAGTATAAACCATTACGACAGGCAGCCGCACCAAAGGTACCGGACGGAAATATGCCTGATCCACTGGCAGAACGTCGGCGGATGATGGGAGGCGGCGCAGTATGATTTATTCGGCAGTAACAGAACAGGCGTTATTATGCTGTATGCTCATGGACGTGGAAACAGCCAGAAATGCGGCTGGTATGCTGGTGGAGGATGATTTTTATTTATCCCAGAACAGGGACGTCTTTCGTGCCATTGCAGCACTGGTGGAAAAAAACATGGTGCCTGATTTGCCTATGATTTCGGCGGAGCTGAACCGGCAAGGGACGGCGGAAAGAGTGGGCATGGATACCCTGTCACAGATTGCCACGGCAGAGGGTACCACCATCAACGCAAATAAATACATAGCAGACTTACAGGAAATGGGCTGGATGCGGCGCTGCGGTGCTAAAGGACAAGCACTGACGGAGGCGGCGAACAAGGGAAACGCGGAAGCTATATACAGTCTTTTGGACGAGCTGAAAGGCGATAACGTCAAAGGGGATGTACCCCAAAACGCGGCGGAAATCATGGCAGGATATGTGCAGGAGTTAGACGAAAACAGGAAGAACGGAAACAAGCTGAACGGGCTTTCCAGTGGGTTTGTTGACGTTGACATGTATCTTGGTGGGTTGTGCAAGGGGGATTTGCTGATCCTTGCCGCCCGTCCATCCATGGGGAAAACAGCTCTTGCAGGGGATTTTCTGCGGAACGTGGCAAGGAAGCTGCCGGAAAATGCGGTATGCGTGTTTTTCTCGTTGGAAATGGACAAAAAACGCATTGTTTCCAGATTGTACTGCGGTGATACTGGCACCAACAACGTGGTTTTTTCCATCCATGGCGGAAATAACGCTGAATGGGCCGATTTTCTGGAAAACCTGTCCAAAGAGGGCAGCAGATTTGAGAAAATGGCGGAAAAAATCATCATAGACGGCCGACCGGGGCTGGCGGTTATGGAAATGCGGAAGGTGCTGCATGGACTGAAAAGCCGGGGAAAAGAAGTGGCTTTTGTGGTCATTGACTATATCCAGCTGATCGCGGCAAGAGGAGAAAACAGAAATCAGGAATTGAGCAAGGTTTCTGCTGGGTTAAAAAATATAGCCCGTGAATTTAACTGTCCTGTCATGGCATTATCACAGCTTTCCCGATTGTGTGAAATGCGGGCAGACCACAGACCCATGCTGTCCGACCTGCGGGAATCCGGCGCCATTGAGCAGGACGCCGATGTGGTTATGTTTTTATACCGGGATGAATACTATAACCCCGATTCGGAAAGGAAAGGACAGGCGGAGCTGATACTGGCGAAGAACCGCAACGGCCCGACGGGTACCGTCGATTTGGTATGGCGGAAAGAATGTACCAGCTTTCGGAGTTTTTCGAAGTGGAACGAAACGAAAGAGAAAGGACCGTGGGAATGATGCTGCAGGAATTAGCGGAAAAAATGAAACAGGAAGAACAGCCGGAGCCTGTCGCAGAGCTGCGGCGGATGCGGGCTTTTGTGAAAGCTCACCCATACGAAGAAATGAACCAGCGTTATGAAGAAGCAGCCGAGGCGGAAAAGAATATCCGAACGGCGGCGGATCGGTATGAGTGGTTGAAAACCATGGCAGCTATTAACCGGGATGCAACACTTTTGAATCTATACCGCAACTGTTTACGACTAGCGGAGCAGGAGGAACGGAACGAGGCCGGCGGCGGCGCTGTCTTTTACGAAAAATACAGGGGTGGCATTGAGCGGGTTGAGAGAGAGGCCAGAGAAAAATGTGAAAAGCTGTATGGTTATCAGCTGACGCTGGATGCCATGGGCGTTTAGGAGGTGTTTGGGACTTTGGACAGAAAGGAACTGGAACAAACGGTGCGGCGTGCCTTGGGTCATGCCGCTAAGATGATTGAGGAACAGGAACGGCTGCGGATGCTGCGGGATCAGTTGGATAATATCAAGGTGGGCGGCGGCATGGGAGAGGGCCACGGAGGCGGCGGCGTATCTGACAAGGTGGCGGGAGAGGCTGCGAGGCGCGAAGAAATCAGGCATGAAATGGCCATGTGTGAAAAGCAGATACAGCGCCACTGGAAAGAGTGTTTCCGTGTCCATCGGCTCTTATTTGATGTGTTGCCAGAGGACGAACGGCGGCTGGTCATGCTGCGGTGTGGGCAGGGTTTAAGCTGGACGCAAATCGTTTTCAAATGCAAATACAGCCGTGCCCAGTGCTTCCGGAAATATCGGCGCGCCATGGACAAGATCGGGAAGCACTGGGAAGAAGTAACAGCAAATTAAACTGTGAGATATATTCTCGTGAAGTGAGGTAGAGCCTCGAAAAAGAAAAAGCCCCGAAAGGGGCTTTTTGTCAGTTTTACAAAAACATTTTTTGGTTGTTTCTCTTTAAAATTCTCTTTCAATGCGTTCTTCTTCTCCGCAATCATTTTTAATCAGCTCAAATACTCTGTAAACAAAATTATCAGGATCTTCTCCGTTCTCTTGCAGCCACGTTTGGTATAAATCGAGTGCTTCTTCGGCTGTTTCAGCTTCGATATAATCTCCATAGTAATTGTCAAGTTCTTCATAATAGCTTGTTCCACTTTTAACATCGTATTTTTTCATGTATGTTAGCTCCTTTCCATGTGCCGCCCCCGATGGGGCGGCGTTTTTCGTTGTCCTTCTGGCTTGATTGTATCATTGCTGGTTTATGGGTGCAAGGGCGTTCAGCACGTTTTGTGCTGCGTATTTTGCATTATTGGTCAGTTGTCTTTGCCATGCGCCATTTTTGGGTGACCATCGGAAGCCGTTTCTTTTGAGGATGTTTCTTGTTTCCTCGTCTGGCTTATCTGGGAAAATCAGCTGCAATCGCATGATTTCCGTATTTTCCATCACAGTACAAAATTCTGTTTCGGTTTCCTTGGTTTCCTGTGCCTTCTGGGCTTCCAGTCGTTCCAGCCGTTCTTTGGTGCTGCGGATGGTGGCGGAAATATTAGATGTGTCATAGATGCCATATTTTGAAAAACCACTATTCACCATGAAAGAAATATGCTGTTTCTCCTGTTCTGTCAGTGGTTCCGGGTAACCTTCCATGGTTTGATATTTGCGGAAGTGGGCATTGATTTTTTTCATGCGTTCCCAGGCTGCTTCCAGAATATCCAGCTTTTGCCGGAGCCGTTCCAGGGCGTTGGGGTCGTCTGCGGAAATACCACCGGTGCCCATGGCTTTGATGCTGGCGGCGTAGTCCTGCAGGTTTTGAAATTCCTGTTGCAAGGTATCCCGGCGGCTGTTCTGCTTCTCCTTTTTCCGAGTGGGGAAGTTGGCAGGACCGCAGATCATGACGCTGGGGCAGCTTGCCTCGTTGCGGTAGTAGTCATTATAGTATTCTGCCAGCTTTTTGGCATAGTTCTGGGCTTTGGCTTCTGCCTTTTCTGCCAGATAGGGAAGGCGCTGGGCTATGTCCTCGGCTGCGGTATAAACGTCGTCGCACATGTCCCGATAGTGGGCGGTGGCACTTCCGGGGACATAGTCCCCGAAAGAGTTCAATTCTTTTGCGGTTCTTGCGGTTGCTTCGTTGATGGGAAAATAAATTCTTTTCATGGTGTGGGCCTCCTTAGTATTCGCTTGGAAATAATACTGTGATTGCGGGATCGTCAGCTTTGATCCAGATTTTGACGCCGTTTTCGTCGATGTATGCCCCTAAAGCATATTCTGGGGCTGCGTTGTTGGTGGCTGCATCCTCCGGGCTGACTTCTCCCCAGTCACGGGAAACAAACCGATGCAGGCTTTCAAAGACGAACAGGGAGAAAATGGGATCTGTGCTCATTTTCTCATTGATTGCTTTTGTTACGAACATGGTTGTCACTCCTTTCAATATTCCCACCAGTAGCCGGTGCCGTCGTAAAATGTTAGATATACGCCGTATTCGGTGGCCTTGATGCCTGCCACCTGATCCATGTGGATGATGTCGGCGGATTCGTTGGCAACGGCTGCGGGCTGTTCTTCTGCTTTGGCGTAGGCTGCGCCGCAGGCCAGGAAGCCCACGGCATAGCCGAAAATAAAGATTGCTGCAAGTGCGGTTGTTTTGATAGATTTTTTCATGGTTGATTGCTCCTTTCGGTTTAGTAGTAAGAGGTTTCGTTGTGTTCGGTTTCCCAATCGGTTTTATATAAAAGCCCATATTCCATGGAACAGTAGGGATGCTCTTTTGTTCCTTTGACAGTCTTGCGAATGGTTTCTTCGGTGATGAAGGAGTCCCGGATAGGTTTTACCATCTGGCTGCAAAATCCGATGCTGCGTCCTTCATGGGAGATTTCCCGAAGGATGATCTGCGTTTTTCCTCTAAGGTCTACGACTTGATAGTAATTGATGTTGGTCTGTTCATAACCCCAGCTGTAATAGAAAACGTCGCCGATCTGTACGCCCAGCTGATTGATAGGCTGTTTTTTCTGTTTTTCAGGCTGTTCTTCTACTCTGATCTTATCGGCGTAGTTTTCCAGATTTAAAATCTGGTGTGCCAGCTCTTGGCGTTCTGGTGTGATCTTGGCGTACCAGAGTTTTTTCTGGCTGTGCCAACGGAATCCGTTCTGCTTCAATACGTCCAGCGTGCCGGAAATAGGCTTTTTGTCGAATTTTAATTCAATGCCGTTTTTTTCGTTGTTGATTGTCATTGTTGTCATGGGTGTTTGCTCCTTTCGGTGTGTCGTTCGCTTGTTATGTACATATCTTATCATGTTATGTACATAACTGCAATATACAGAATAAACAAAAAGTTATGTACATAATTAGTAAATTTTTGATATGTACATAATAAAACCGGGGATATATAATAAAGGAATAGAATGGAGGTGCTGTACATTGGCTATGTCAGAAGAAAGAAAAGAGTATTTATATCAATATCAAAAAGAGAAGTTGAAACGTGTTCCCTTGGATCTGAAGAAAAGCGACTATGAAAACGTGGCGGCTGCTGCCAGCGAAAAAGGGTTAAGCGTCAACGGGTATATCAAAGAGGCTATCAGGGAAAAAATGGAGCGAGAAAAACAGAATGAGACTTTTTGATACTTATTTTGTGCTATACTAAGAGAGTCAGAAAATGACTGTTGATTTTCCGTCATGGGAAAAAGGGTGATCTGTGTTAATATGCGGAACACCCTTTTTTCTTGCATGGAATTTCTTTAAAAACGCCTCTATTTGACATTTTTAGAAAATGTTAAATAAAAGGATAGGCGAAAGAAAAATATCCTTATAAGGGGCAGAATTTTGGAAATTAACACAATGTATGTTTTTGTAAACTAAAAACAAAAAAACTGAAAAGGGCGGCAGGGCTTGAGAAATCAAGTTTTTTGCCGTCCTTTTTTATTTATGCGTCGTTATACGGGGGTAAAAAGGGGTTAGCACTTTTTTAGCCCCATTTGCTAAGTTTTGTATGCGAAATAATGACGAAAAAACAGCCGAAAAACGTTGGTATTTCAAGGAAAATCGGCACTTTGAACAAATTCTCAAAAATGAGAAAAAGTTTCTTGTGAGTAGAAAAATGGGGTAAAAAGTAGCACTTTAGCACTTTTTTGCTTGCTGTGCTACGCTAAAGCGTCCGGGGAGGTGGTGAAACGGTGACAACAGAAGAAAAAATTTTGAGCAACGCCAAGAGCGTGGAAGAATGGATTTTGGGAGGTCTGCCCGAAAGAGAAGTTGCCGCCGCCCTGGGGATCGGGTACAGCACTTTCCGAAAAGCGAAAAGAGAAAATAACCTGATTCGAGATTTAGTCAATGGCGCAAGTCAGAGGTACAAGAAGGAACAGGAAAAGATACAGTCAGAGAAGATCGCTCAAGTAAGGGGGAGCTTGTTCCAGCGGTGTTTGGGGTATGATGTGGACATGCCGAAACACTACAAGGTTAAGAGAGTTGCCAGGGATGCAGACGGGGAAGTCCTGCTGGATGCCGGAGGAAAGCCCATCATGGAAGATGCGCTGGAACAGGTCATGGAAAAACAGCATATACCCGCAGACGTGACGGCCATCAAATTTTTCTTAATGAATCAGGATAGCAAAGAATGGCAGTCAGACCCCGAACGGCTGAAGCTGGACAGAAAAAGAGTGGCCAACGACACCAAAAGGACGAAGCTGGCGGAAGCTGCTGCCGGATCAGGCGAAACGGCGGGGAAATCTTTGGAAGATATTCTGGCCGAGGCGGAAGGGGATGTATATTAAGTGGGATATTCCGTTTTGACAGACCCGAAAAGATATATTGAAAGTTTTTTAAAAATCAAAACAAAGGAAGGGAAAATAGTTCCTTTCAAATTGAATGAAAGTCAGGAAAAGCTATACAGGGCAATCATGGAGCAGGTGGAGGCGGGAAAGCCTGTCAGAATCATTATCCTAAAAGCCCGCCAGATGGGCTTTTCTACGCTGACGGAAGGGCTGATATTTCACGATACCGCGACGCATTTCTTACATAATGCAATGATTATCACGCATAAAGACGAGGCGACAACAAACCTTTTCAACATGTCGAAACTGTTTTTTGAAGGATTGCCGGAGCGCATGCGTCCTATGATGAAAGCCAGCAATGCAAAAGAATTGATTTTTGAGAATCCAACCAAAGACCCGAAGAAAAAAGAAAAGCGGCCGGGGCTGCGCAGTAAAATAAAATGCACTACCGCAGGCGGGAAAGGTGTGGGACGTTCTGACACCTTGACTACGCTGCACGCTTCTGAGGTAGCCTTTTGGCCGGGAGATATTTTGGACACATTGGCTGGTATTTTGCAGGCTGTTCCATCACTGCCGGGAACGATGGTGATATATGAGAGTACCGCCAACGGGTTTAACGCTTTCAAACAGTTGTGGGATGATGCTGTATCAGGCAAAACAGACTTTGTACCACTGTTTTTCCCATGGTATGAAATGCAGACTTACCGCAAGCCCTACCACGGCGAGGAGCTGACAGCGGAAGAAAAAGATATCATGGAGCGTTTCCAGCTGGATCATGAACAGATCATGTGGCGGCGGTGGTGTATGGCTAATAACTGCAATAACGATACGAATAAATTTCGGCAGGAATATCCATCAACACCAGAGGAAGCATTTATAGCCACTGGTGAGAGTGTCTTTGATACGGAAGCCATCAGTAAACGGCTGTATTATCTGCTGGAAAATTCGTCAGTGGTAAAGCGTGGCTGTTTTACTTACGAAAAGACCGTGAAGGACAGCCAGGCAGGCCCGTTTATTCTGCTGAAAAACAGAGAGTTTGTGGAGAAAGACAACGGGGAAATCGAGATATACAAGGAGCCGGAGGACGGCGTGCCTTACGTGATAGGCGGGGACACTGCCGGGGATGGTTCCGACCGGTTTACCCTGCATGTACTGGACAACCGCACCGGGGAACAGGTCGCAAGACTTATGAGGAATTACGACGAGGACGAGTATACAGAGCAGGCCTACTGCTTGGGTATGTACTATAATACGGCGTTGATTGCCATTGAAACCAATTTTTCTACGCATCCGAACAAAGTATTGGAGTGGCTGCGGTATCCCCGTATCTACGAAAGGGAAGTACCTGACAATTACACAGGAGCCATGCAGAAAACATACGGTTTCCGCACGACAACGGTTACACGTCCGCTGATTGTGTCGGGACTGGTGACATATTTTCGGGATTTTCTCCATTATGTGCATGATGTGGAAACGCTGCGGGAGGCGCTGACCTTTATTCGTAACGAAAAAGGAAAGGCGGAGGCGGAACAGGGCGCCCATGATGACTTACTCATGGGGTTAGGTATTGCCCTGCAAAGCCGGACACAGCACCGGATGGAGGCAGAAAGAACGCCCAAGAAGAAAGTTAAATGGACTGCGGACATGTGGGAGGACTACCGGAACGCAGATACGAAAACAAAGGCGTATTTGCGGGAAAGATGGGGAGAGCCTACACGATAAGGGGGTGAGGATATGCGTTTTGTTATGCCGATCACGGACAAGAGAGCTGTTACGGACATTGCCGGGTATTTGTATGAAAAAAACGAGAGGGACTACGTTCTTTTTATGACGGGCATTTACTTGGGGCGGCGCATTTCCGACCTTTTGGAGTACCGTGTGCGGGATTTACGGGGAAAGGACTATGTGGAAATACCGGAGAAAAAGACCGGGGACACCATACGCCTGACCATCAACCCACATTTGCAGAAGATTTTTAAACATTTTTTCCAAGGCAAAAAAGATTATGAATATGTATTTCGCAGAAGCAGAGGAAAGGAAAACCGCCCTATCAGCAGGGTGAGGGCCTGGCAAATACTGAACGAGGCGGCGGAGGCTGTCAGCTATAATGACCATGTGAGCTGTCACACCATGCGAAAGACCTTTGCATACTGGCTATACAAGGACAGTGGCGGGGACATATCCATGGTGCAGGACATACTGGGGCATGATGACCCCAGTATCACAAGAAGATATATTGGTATTGACCAGCAAAGGAAGGATGCAGCCATAAACGGGCTGCATTTTTAATGGAAATTTGACGGAAAGGAGGAAAAGACCATGGAAAAAGGACAGCAAAACCGGCTGAAAAAGTGGCAAGACCGGATGCAGCGAAACCTTACCGCATATCAGCCGATTTTGGACGAAATGGACAAAATGAATAGCCTATACATGGGGAGCCGTGAAATCCAGCCAAAGGTTGGGACAGTGCAGACTGGACCCGTTGAAGATGCGTCAATGGTAAGAAACATTGTGGCTGAATTGGTGGAAGCACAGGTGGACAGCTCCATCCCCATGCCAAAGGTAACAGCCAGAAATGAGGCAGATGAACCACTGGCAACGACCATTGAAGATTTCCTGCGGAATGAAACAGACCGTTTGCCATTTGAAAAAATGAACGATCTTGACGAGCGTACCACACCCGTACAGGGCGGGGATTTCTACTTAGTGGAATGGGACGCCGACAGACATACACAGACCACCATGGGTGAGTTGTCTGTGACGCTTCTGCATCCAAAACAGGTGATCCCACAGGCAGGCGTCAATGAGATTGAGGACATGGACTATATTTTCATCAGAATGGCTATGACCAAAGACCATGTCAAGGAACAGTATGGCATTGACGTTTCAACCGAAGGGGAGGAAAGCCCCGAGAGCCGCGGCGGCACCACCACTGCGGATGACGTTGTAACGGTTAATTTTGCATATTTCCGAAACAAAAAGGGCGGTATCGGCCGGTATGTATGGGTCAATGACGTGGAATTGGAATATCTGGAAGATTATCAGGCGCGCATGCTGACAAGATGCTCCAAGTGTGGGGAGGTCATGGAAGGCGATACTTGCGAATACTGCGGAAGCAAGAAGTATGAGAGAAAAGCAGAGGACACATTTGCACTCTTTGAGGACATTGAACGCAGTGACGGCAGTATCATTCCTGCATATACCACAGAATACCAGCTGCCCATGGAGGGGATGCAGGAAATCATCATTGATCCCTTTACGGGAGAGGCAATGGAGGCAATCCCCGAAGAAGTTTCCGTACAAACAAAAATCCCATACTACAAGCCGGATTGTTACCCCATTGTATTACGGCGCAATGTGTCCAGCTGGGGGAAAGTGTTGGGTGATTCTGACGTGTCTAAAATCCAAGACCAGCAAAATGCTATCAAAAAATGTGATACCCGCGTACAGGAGAAGCTGGACAAAGGCGGCAGTATCCTGATTAAAAGTGAAAGTACCAAGCTGGAACAGTCAGACAGACAGTTAAAAGTCGTAAACGTAGAAAAACCGTCAGAGGCAAATATGGTGCGGGTGGTAAATCTGCAGGTAGACACCAGTGGAGATATGGCAGTGGCGGAACAGAGCTACCAGGCGGCGCAAAGGCTGTTAGGTATCACAGATTCTTACATGGGCAGACAGGACAGGACGGCCACCAGCGGTACGGCAAAACAGATAGCCGTTGCCCAGTCTGCCGGAAGATTGGAAAGCAAACGCATCATGAAAAATTCTATGTTTGCGGACTTGTATCAGGTCATGTTTAAATTCCTGCTTGCCTACACAGACGAGCAGCGGACAGTGCGGCATGATAAACTGGACGGCACCACAGAGTACAGTACCTTCAACAAATATGATTTTCTGGCGCAAGATGACGCCGGGGAATGGTATTGGAAGGATGATTTTCTTTTCAGCGTTGACACGTCATCGGCTCTGGCTTCCAACAGGGAGGCAATGTGGCAGGAAACACGCCAGAATTTCCAGAACGGTACATTCGGTGATCCTGCGAATATACAAACATTGCTGCTTTTCTGGTCTATGATGGCAAAACTGCATTATCCCATGGCAGAAGAAACCAAGAAACAGCTGGAAGAAATGCAGGAACAGCAGATGCGTCAGCAAATGGAAATGCAGCAAGCAATGATGCAGCAGCAAATGAACCCTGCGGGAATGGCTCCACAGCCGATGGAACAGCCCATGGGAGGTGTGACAGATGAAATGTAACGCATGTGGCGTAGATGCCTATATCGACAGTACAGAAGTAGTATTTGAGGGGGATGAAAGCCCCGATACTGAAACCAAAGCATATTATAACCAGCATTTTGTGTGCAGAAATCCTGCCTGTCCAAACAACGGCAAGGAAATTGGCACACTGTTAATACCTATCAAGTAAGGACAGACCGGAAGGGATGTCCTTTTTTCGTGGAAGGAGGTGAGAGGCATGAAACGTAGCGCAAGTGCAAATCTGAACATTGGTCATCATGGGGCGCAGGAAGTGAAGGCTATCAAAGCCAACACAGGCGGCAAAAAGCCCCAGAAACAGACAGGTACAGACCTGAGAAGTGGCAAGTAAGGAGGAAAACAGCATGGACATGGAACTGGACAACATGGGGACACAGGAACCCCAGGAAACCCATGACGATGGGGAATTTGATGAAATGTTAAAAGACCTTTGGGGCGACGATTACACCACAGAGGACGACGAGGGCGCCGACCCTGCACCCCGAAGAGAAACGGGGACGCCGGAGGCGGCTTTGCAAAGCAAAGTGCTTGACCCTGCAAACGGCGGAGGTGATCCAGCATCTACGGAGGAAGATGTTCCCCCGGAAACCAAAGAAGAACCGGCACCGCCCCAGACATTCACCATGGAACAGGTGCGGGCAAGAATCGCCCAGGAGAAACAGCAGGCGGTCAATGAGTTTATAGCAAAGCAGTTTGCCGGACAGGTTGACCCCTACACGGGAAAACCCATCACAACGGCGGCAGAGCTGGAAGCGTACCAGACAAGATACGCCGAAGAGCAGCTGAAAAGTCAGCTGGAAGGGGCAGGACTGGACAAAAGCGTCATTGACAAGCTCATTGCAGAGCATCCGGCAGTAAAAGAAGCTCAAAGAGCCACTGCGCAGGCAGAGGCATACCGTCAGCAGCAGGAAGCCATGGAAACGGAAAATTTTACACGGGATTCCTTGCAGAGGTTGAACGCGAAACACCCTGACTGCGGTGTGAAATCGCTTTCTGACCTGGGAAAAACTGCGGAGGGCAGACAGGCTTTGGAATACTGGCGTCGTGGCGTGCCTTTGGAGCAGGCATACAGCGCGGCATTTGCCGACAGTATCGCCACTAATCGTGTGAAAGCTGCAAAACAGCAGGCACATAATGAGGCGGTAAACAAAAGCCACCTGTCACAGCCAAAAGGCGGTGCAAGCAGTGAAAAAATGATGGACGCGGAAGAACTTGCCGCATATAAGGCGTTTTTCCCCAATATGTCCGATGCACAGCTGCAGGAAATGTGGCGAAAGAATCAGTAAAAAGGAGGGATAAAGCATGTTTAAAGTATTTGATGCAAATGTGGCAGATACGGAAGTAATTGAACATCTGCCCGGAAAAAATTTGGAAGCAATTACACTAGGCGAGGCATTGACAATCAGTGACCAGGGTTTGACCAAGTGTGCGGCAACAGACAGACCACAGTATATTTGCCGTGGCCCTGTAAACGAAGATGGACTGTATCCCGTCGGTTCAGTCATGGAAAGTACCAGATACGAAGTGCCTTATCAGGCAAAGCCTGCTGTGGGTACAAAAGTTACGCTGCATACTGACGCTTTGCAGGTAACAGCCACAGCGACAAACGGCGTATTCCTGGTGGAACGTGTGGACGAAGTCAAAGGAACTGCCATTGGGCGCTTCGTTTGGAGCTTCAAAGACCCCGCAGGCGGTCCCTAATGTGAGCAGATAAACAGACAAGACGAGAAAAGACGAGATGAGAAAGAGGAGATGAGAATATGAGCGGTATTATTTTTTCCGAAGGCAGTGGACTGAATAATGGTTTGATCGGCAAAAGACTTGCCCCCATCAAAGCAATTATCAACTCCAATGTAGAAGCCTTCCAGCAGAAAAGCCTCATTGACAAGATTTATTACATGGACACATCTAAAAACTGGGCAGAAAACTATACCATTGAAACTGCCCTGGGTAACTTCCAGGATGTGGGCGAAGGCGGTGCAACGCCCCAGAGTGAAATGCAGGAGGGCTTTGACAAGACCATTGCCCCTCGTGTGTGGAAAAACAAATTTGTTGTCACCAAAGAAATGATGGACGACATGAAGATTGGCAAAATCAAGAGCAAAGCCAACCAGTTCACCACCAGTTATGGCAGAGGCCGTGAGGCGTATGCTGCCCGTATGCTGTCCGGTGCGACACAGGCAAAAGTCACATTTGCTGGCAAAACATACGATGCCACTTGTGCAGATGGCAAGCCTCTGTTCTCTGTGGAACACCCTTCCAAGACACAGGGCGCAAAATTCAAACAGTCCAACATGTTCAAGGCAGAGTTCAGCCAGTCTATTCTGGATCAGCTGCAGGAAAAAATGCAGGACTTCTGCGATGATGACGGTAACCTGCTGAATGTGGCGCCTGACACTATCATCATTCCCAACAGCGCGAAACTGAAAAGAGCGGTATTCGCTGCAGTTGGCAGTGAGCTGGACCCCGAAAGCAACAAAAATGCTATGAACTTCCAGCTTGGTCTGTGGAATATCCTGATTTGGCCTTACATGGACAAGCAGATTGGTGGCAAGGACTATGTGATTCTGGCAGACAGTAAATTCCTGCAGGACTACATGTGTCTGCCTTTCATCGACAGGGTTCCTCTGACCGTGACAAGATACACAGACCAGAACACAGACGATGAAGTATTCAAGGGCTATGCTCGTTATGGTCTGGGCTTCAACAACTGGCGCGGTCTGTGCATCTGCGGCAATGGTATTTCTTCCGGTACACCTTTGACAGCGTGAGGTGATGGGCATGAGCATGACGTGGGAAGAACTGCAAGTAATTACACTGCAAAAAATGTTTGAACTGCAGGGAGCTGACTTAGTGGTAGATGACAGCACAGGGCCTTACATCAATGCCATGCCCGGTGCTGTCAATGAAGCGCTCACGTTGCTTTGTACAGAGGCTTATTACTTCAAAAAAACCGGTGAAATTGTACAGGGGGGCGACCATCCAACGGCGCCCACCTTTTCCGCCGGTCAGTATAACGCCTATGACCTTTCCAGTGTTTTTGATGATTTTTATACCATGTATGGCGGCTATATCACCTACACAGATGGGGAAAGTTACGGCATCGCTCGTAATATTCAGACGGAGGGCAGTAAAATACTGCTGATTCCAAAGAATATTACAGGCACATGGCGTGTGACTTACAGTGCGTATCCGATGGAAATCACCAAGGACACACCGAAAGAAACTGTCATTGACCTGCCGCCAGACGTGACAAACAAAATTGCTGTTTACATGGCTGGACAGCTGTACAAAGAGGATGATATTTCTCTTGCACAGATTTACATGAATGAATTTTTGACATGGCTGTCCATGCTGAAAGAAAGCAGCAGTAAAGCGGACAGCTTCGGAAGTACCGGTACATGGACTTCTACAACGGGGTGGTGTTGATTATGGCATTTGATGTACCAAGTCCGGCACCGCGAGGCGTGGAGATCATCGAAGAATTTCGCGGGGTGGACTTAAATAGCTCGCCTACTGTGGTGAGCAAGTACCGCAGCCCGGAAGCACCAAACATGGTGCGGGACATTCCCGGCAAGGTGCGGAAGCGGCAGGGGTACGAAAAGCTGAAACACTACGATGGACAGATCAACGGCGTTTTCCGGCTCAATGACAGAATCGTCATCCATGCTGGTGATAAGCTGTTTTTGCAGAATTTATCCAGCGATGACACACAGCTGTATGAAGGTATGGCAGATACCAGAAGTGTCGGTCGGCAGTTCAATGGGAAATTATTTGTTTTCGACGGGAAAAAAGCCATTTGTTATGGTGAGTTCGAAAAGGAAGGTCAAACGCCCGCAGAAGGTGAGGAGCCGGAGAAAGAATGGAAGGTGGTGACGTTGGAGGAAAAAGCCTACGTTCCCACCATCATCATTTCCCGAAAGCCTACCGGTGGCGGTACTACGCTGGAACCCATCAACCTGATTGGGAAAAAATTTAAAGAGAGTTTTCTGGGTACCGCAGAGGATAAAATCTATCAGATGACGACGGACAATCTGGACGAGGATAAGCTGCAGATACGTCAGCTAGTGAAAGACGGGGAATGGAAAGACCTGGAAGAAGGGAAAGACTTCTCCGTGGACAGAAAGGCAGGAAAGGTCACATTCAATACCGCCCCTGGGGAAAGTCCAGTAAAAGGGATGGATAACGTGGAAATCACAGCGGCGAAAACAAGAAAGGGCTATGCTGACAAAATCAACAAGTGCAATATTATGACGCTTTTTGGCGTCAACGGTGCAATCGACAGGATGTTTGTCAGCGGAAATCCAGATTTCGTAAATCAGGACTGGTACTGCCAGATCAACGATGGTTTTTATTTCGGGGATCTGTGGTATTCGGTGCTTGGACAGGACGGCAGCGCTATTGTGGGGTACAGCGTTATCAATGACAGACTGGCAGCTCATAAAAGTGAAGCAGAAGAAGGACGAAACATCATTCTCCGAAAAGGTGAACTGGTGGAGGATAAACCTACTTTCCCCATTATTGGCTCTTTGATTGGTCGAGGGGCATTGGGAAAATATGGTTTCGGGTATCTGGGCAGCGATCCTTTATTCTTGACCGATTTAGGGGTTATGGCCATTACGGCTGCGGACATTACGGGGGAAAAATACTCCCAGAACAGAAGTTTTTACATCAATGAGGCGCTCACAGCAGAAGAAAAGCTGGCAGACGCCTTTGCCTTTGTTTGGCGTGATTTCTACCTGCTTTCTATGGGGACAGGCAGGGTATATCTTCTGGACGGTCTGCAAAAGTCCTACGAGCGGAACACGCCTTACAGTTCGTACCAGTATGAGTGTTACTACTGGGAAAATGTGCCTGCCCGTGTCATGTGGGAGGACGTGGAAGGACGGCTTTGCTTTGGTACCGTCGGCGGAGATATTTTCCGATTCTACGACAATGTGACAAGTCAAAAGAGCTATAACGACGTAGGGGCGCCCATCAAGGCAAGATGGGATATTCCAGACCTTTCCGGTGATCGTTTTTACGAAAATAAAACTTTCCGGTATTTTTCTGTGGTGCTGGCGGCGGCAATTGCTACCAGAGTAGAAGTGTGGGTACAGCGAAAGGGCATTTGGTCCCTGCTCTTTGACAGTGGTGCAAAGGCTTGTTATTTCGATTTTACCTACATCAACTGGGAGCGCATCAACTTTTCCAGTGATAACACGCCAAGGACCGTAGGAAAGAAAATCAAGGTCAAAAAGGTAGATAAAGCCAGATTTTCCCTACGAAACGAGGCATACAATGAGCCTTTTGGCATTTACAAAGTAGCTCTGGAATACACCGAGAGCGGAAAGTATAAGGGGTGAGGAATATTGGACGTTGATAAGTATAAAATCACGGAAAAGGACATGGCAGGCAAGGGGGTTTCTCCCCAGTCGAACCCCATGGAGCTGCCGGAAGCCGAGGCCAAAGCTGTTTTTGACCAGTTGGTAAAAGAGGTCGTTGTACCTTTTTTCAATAAGTTTGTGGAGGCATTTGCAAACGTGGATTTGACCAGTGACGCGGACAAGCCCATTTCTATTGCCACACAGGCGGCGCTGGACAAAAAGGTGGACAAGGCATACAAGACAGGCAGTCAAAGTGAGTACAAAGTCCTTTCTGACAACAACTTTGATGACAACAGCAAAGAAAATCTGGCACTGGCTACCCGTGACAGACATACCCATGCCAACAAATCGTTGCTGGACAAATTTACGCAGGATTTTGTCAACAACATCCTGTTCAAAGACAATACAGAAGAATATTTCCCCACAAACAAATTCAATCCGGCTACTGTGGACTATGTAGACAGAAAGGTAATCGCCATTGGGGCAGCGGACATGCAGAAGTCCATATATGACCCAAATGGTAAGGAAACAGACATTTTTGCCTATGTAGACAATGCAGTATTGATCACAGATTCCAGCACCGGGAAAAAGTATTTCTGGGGCATTGACAGTGGCGGTCTGTTTTGGCAGGAGTTTGACGAAGCGGATCTTGTGGCAAGGCATAATGCCGATGCTGCCGCCCATGATGAAATGGTGATTGACGGAAATGCGATTCCAGCTTTCGGTGGGGAAACACTGGCAGAACACGAAGTCAATCCAGATGCCCATAGAAATTTGAGCATTGACGGAAACAGATAAGGTGGTGAAGAAATGGATATTCAATTCAAGAGAGGGCAACAGGAAGGTGTCAAACGACTTGTGCTGAAAGAAGGCGAACCGGCTGTTGCTTTGGACACTGGCAACCTATATATCGGTACATCCTCTGGCGTTGTTCATGTCAACCCGCCCGGTGGTACAGCTGATACAGCAAACAAGCTGAAAAATCCACAAAAGTTTTCCATCACTGGTGACGTAACGGCGCCGGAAGTTCCTTTCGATGGCAGTGCTGCGGTGGTGCTGAATACGACACTGCCAAACCTGCCGGGCGTTGGCGGAGAGTATACGAAGGTGCAGGTCAACAACAAAGGACAGGTGACAGGCGGCGGTAAACTTGGATTTTCTGACCTGCCACCTATTACTGCGGATCAGGTGGGCGCGATCCCAATGACGCAAAAAGGAACTGCGGATGGTGTGGCTTCTCTGGATAGTAGCGGGAAAGTGCCTGCATCACAGCTGCCTGGATTTGTTGACGATGTACAGGAATATGATAACAGAGCAGCATTTCCTCCCACCGGCGAAGGCAGCATCATTTACATTGCGAAAGACAAAAACAAGACATACCGTTGGGGCGGCAGTGATTATGTTCCCGTCGGTTCTGATTTGGCACTGGGGGAAACATCTTCCACTGCATACCCTGGTGACAAAGGCAAAGTAGCATACGACCATAGCCAGGTCAAGACAGGCAACCCCCACGGCACCACGGCAACAGATGTTGGGGCAGCTCCTGCGGCACACATGGAAATGAAAGCCAGCGGCACACAACTTGGACACATCAAACCAGGTACAGGGATGAATGTAGACGAAAACGGCGCATTGCAGATCACTGCTATTGACGGCGGCACATTCTAAGGCGGTGGTCTTATGAAAATGCAAGTAAAAAGAGGCGCAAAAAGCAATCTGCCTGCATTATCTACTGGCGAGTTTGCATTTACCACGGATTCCGAAGAAGTATTCATCGGCGGAAGCAGTGAAAATAAGCAGATTCCAGTGCTGAAAGAAGGGAAAATCCCGGAGGGGATGCTTCCGGCACCTGTGGTAAAGATCGTATCGGATGACGGGACACAAACGATTATCCTGGGTGTAGATGATGTGGGGCTATATTTATTGGAGGTGCAAAATGGGTGAAAAAGTATATGTAGCAAGGCAGGACACGCTGGAAGCAGTGCAGCAAACAGTAAAGAAAACAGATACCACCATTGGGAATATTGGCGACCCGGCAGGGGAAAACAGTGTTGTGGCATTGTCAAAAGGCATCAAAAAAGGTGTGGATTCTCTGGCGGGGCAGAAACCGAAAATGTTAGTTCCTTCGGATAATTTGAAATTTAAGTTATTAGAAAAAGAACTGACAGCAAATGAATATGATCATGTTTTTATTGGATTTGCAAGATTTGACTATACTGGATTTGTGAAAGTAAAAATTGGCACAAAAGTAGCTAGTTTTGATTCATCTTATGGTAAAAGCAGAGTTGTTATGAGTAAGCTTGTGTATGATGAGTCTGGTGATACGTTGAGTGCTTTTTTCCCAGATAATATACCTCAACAGGGCGATAAAGGACATGGAGGCGGCTCACCGGTTATCAATGAATTTTATTTTCAATCTAATTTAATAGCAAGTATTGTAACTTCTTCCTATACAGATATAACCACATGTATGTATGTGACAAAAGACGAATTATATGCCTTTATTTTGACTGGTGCGAACAGGAGTAAGGGTACTGCATGTAATAAGGTGGAATTTTATTTTGATGAAGTGGAGGCGCAAAATAAATATGGTAGTTAAGTTCGATTTGCAAACAAAAAAAGTGCTTTTTGTCAACGAATATCAAAGTAAAGAAGAAGCAGAGAGCAGACTTAATGAAAATACTATTTGGATTGAAGGAAGTTTGCCTACAACAGAATCCAGAGATGGATACACCGCAGTATTCTATGTCAATGACGATTTGTCGTCCATTCGTGTCGAATATGAGCCGGTCACAGAGCCGGAGCCTAGCCAGCTTGACCGCATGGAGGCACAGCTGAACAAAAGTCAGGATGAACTTCGGCAGGAGGGGGCTGACATGATGATGTCGGAACTGGTGAAACGGGGGTTGATGGTATGAAAAAAGCCGTGGAAATTTTTTTGGACTACTACAAAGAACGCTTTACAAAGGGCGAAGTGACGGAGGAACAGCTTTCACAGATGGTGTCAAAGGGCGCACTGGATGAAGAAGAAAAAACCTATATCATGGGCGGCGGTTCCGGTGAGCTGGAAGGGCTGCGGACATTTCACAGTGAAGTCATGGGCTTGATTGGAGGGGAATGACATGGACTATAAAGCGGATGCGGAAAAGGTGAAGAAACATTTTTCCTCCATGGTGGAGGCAGGCGGAGCGCTGCTGGACATGGCAGGGGCATACAATCCCATTTTGGCAGTGTTCCAAGACGGTGCAGATGTATGGGTGCCTGACAATGGCAATCAGGCAGCGAAAACATACGTTACATATGAAGGTGTTTTCTACTATGTACCAACGGCGATTCAGAGATTCCCACATTATAAACCGACGGATACCCCGAACAACTACTGGCCGATTCCCAGACCTGTTGCCGGGGTATTTCCATATCTAAACGGTATGATGGTGGTGAAGGATATGGTTGTGAAAGACCCCAATGGGAAGGAATATGTTTGTACGCTGCCAAGCGGAGAGTACAAATTGGTGAATCCGCCCAGCGCAGCCGCCAGCATTTTTACAGAGAAGAAATGAGGTGGGCGGCATGGACTGGCTGGATGTTTTGAGAGATTTTGTCACGCCTGTTTCTGTTGGCCTGTTCATGCTGTATATCAATAAGCGTGACGCGAAGAACGCGGAAGCAGAAAACTCAAAAGATCAGATGCTTTTTCAAATTATCAGCAGTGTTGATGCCTGTATGAGTTTGAGCCTGACATTGGCAGAAATCATTCGGGAAAATCATGACTGCGGGGACAATGAAGAATTGATGGAAAAGTATCAGCGGGTAAAGAAGGCAAGACGGCAGAAACAGGAGTTTATGGAAAAAAAGGCGGCAGAGAAGATTTTGTAAGGAGGACACTATGAATTTTGCAGAAATTTTGGCTTACATGAAGCAGGGCGGCAAGGTAAAACGTCCCCACTGGGGCGGTTATTGGGAAATGCGGGACGGTACCATCATCATTCATACAAAGGATGGTGAGGTGTTTGACCTGTTCGATACCAAAATGAAGGAATACACATTGGACTGCATGGCAGCGGATGACTTTATCCCTGCGGCAGACAGCAACACACCTATTTTGGGCGGTGTGGCCAGAATGGACTTTAGTCATGCGCTGCATCTGCTGAAAAAAGGCGTGCCGATGACAAGAGAGGGCTGGAATGGTAAAGGCTTGTTTGTGGTCATGCAGAAAGGTTATCCAGATGGTATCCCCTGCAATAAACAGACAGCGGATGCCTGGGGAATGGAGGAAGGCGAGCTGTTCAAGTGTGAGCCTTATATGCAGATCAATACCGTGCATGGTTCTCATTCCATGTGGGTGCCTTCCATTACAGACTTGTTTGCGGCAGATTGGGTAGTAAAAAAGGAGGAAGAAAGATGAAACAGAGTGATTTGAAATCCGGTATTACAAGTGCATGGCTGGAAAGAGCGAAAAGTGTTTCCGCGGCTACCATTGGTCATGAAGTATGGCTGGAAGATGGGTACTGGCATGAAAAAATGAAGGACGGTACCGAAGTCAAGTACAGCAAGGATGAAGCATATACGCAGATGCGTACCGGCATGAAGGATGATATGAACGCGCCGGAATATATGCGCATCGACGGTATGTGGCTGAAAATTCATGGTCTTTGGGTTGCTCCCATGGTGCTGCTGGGCTATACATCTTCCAGCACAAGTACCAGTCATCCAGTATATTCTGAAAGATTGACACATGAGGATGATTCTTCTATTCCCGAGGGAAAACATGTGACATATACAGAAACACTTGTGGTCACACATGATGGCAGACTTGCGGTGCATGTGGTTTATAACATGTTCAACACAGACGCAGGGACAAGGGATGAAGAACATTGTTGGTCTGAATTTGTGGATATGTAAAGGAGTGAGAATTATGAATAAAGACAGATTCAAAAATCCTTGGTTTTGGGTTGGTGTTATCGGTGTTGTCCTGACAGCCACCGGAATGGATCCTGAAATGTTCACCAGTTGGGGAGCATTGTGTGACGCTGTGCTGGATGTGCTGAAGAATCCTTTTCTGCTTGGTACTGCGGCACTGGCAGTGCTGGGGGTTTTTGTGGAACCGACCACAAAGGGACTGAAAGATAGAAAGGATGATAAATGATGCAGAAATTGTTTATTTCTCAGCCCATGAAGGGCAAAACAGAAGAAGAAATCAAGAGGGAAAGAGAAGATGCGCTGAAATTCGCAAAAGAGGTTCTGCAGGAGGATGTGGAACTCATTGACAGTTATATTGCCGGAGATCCTCCGAAAAATGCAGACATGGCACTTTGGTGTCTGGGACGCTCTTTGGCAATGATGTCCGAAGCGGATATTGTCTGCTTTGCCAAAGGATGGGACGAGGCTAGAGGATGCAAAATTGAGCACGCTTGCGCCGTTGCCTACGGAAAGCCTTACTTTGCGGACTGTGGGGAAGAAATGGAAATTTCCATCCCCGGCGTAGAAACAGAATGAAGGTGAGCGTATGAAAATTGCCATTGATGACGGTCACGGTATGGAAACGGCAGGGAAAAGAACCCCTGCCTTTTCTGACGGTTCCGTGATGCGGGAAAACGAATTTAACCGGGCGGTTGTTGCTTATCTCCATGATGAACTGATCCGCAACGGTTTTTCTGTTGTGCTGACGGCTCCGGAGGATTGTGACACAAGCCTTTCCACTAGGGTTGAGAGAGCCAATGACGCACATGCTGACTATTTCGTCAGCGTCCATGCCAATGCTTTTGGCAATGGTTGGAACGATGCCAACGGCGTGGAATCCTTTGTGTATGCGCAGAACGACGCCAAAACAACAGGTCTGGCAAGATGTATCCAGCATGAGCTGATACAGGCAACTGGGCTTCGCGACAGAGGGGTGAAGGAAAATCCTGCTTTGTATGTGCTGCGGAAAACGACCATGCCGGCCGTTCTTTGTGAGTGCGGTTTTATGACAAACGCCGCAGAGGCAAAGCTACTCAAAAGCGACGCCTACCGGAAGAAATGCGCTACCAGCATTTGCAAGGGCATTTGTGCCTTTGTTGGCAAAGTGTATCAGGAAGAAAAAAGTCCGGTAGTTCTTGGCCCGGTCATCGTTGAAAACCGGATAGAAGATGTGGACTTGATTTTGTGGGAGGGAAGAAACTACCTCTCCGCAAGGGACGTGGGGGAAATGTTTGGATATGACGTTTCCTTCAAGGGAAGTACCCCGATTTTCACGAAAAAGAAATAAAGTGCATGAGAGCCACTTCGGCGGATAAATCCGCAGGAGTGGCTTTTTTCTTTGAAAGGAGGAATGAACGTGGCAGGTGGATTTGATAAAAATAAAGACTACGCTGCGGCCATTAAGAATGAAAAGGATCCCGGCAAAAGAAATCAGCTGATTTCTGAAAGACAAAATAAACTGAACTGGATGAACAGTACCGGACGAAACAAAGGCGGTTATACAAATTCCATTTATGGCAGCAAGTACAGCACGATTTCCGAAAAAGGCGGCAGCTCCGGTGGCAGGCGTGGAGGCAGCGGATCTGATTATGATACGGAAGCATTGCGAAAATATGTGGAGGATACTGCAAAAGTAGCTTATCAAAACGAAAACCAAGTAAAGCTGAACAATGCCGCAATGGAAAAAAACATGAAGGAATCCGAGGATACATACAGTGGGTTCAATAAAATGAGTGCGGACAACACCAGAGAAGAAGCGACGGCAAATCCCGCGTCTGCATTCGGACACTTTAATCCAGATATGGACTACGCAGCAGAAATCGAGAAGGCAAAAGACCCGAACAGAAGAAAACAGCTGATGCAGGAGCGGGATAACAAAGTGAACTGGCTGAATGCCACGGGGAAAAACAAATGGGGCGCAAGCAATAGTATTTACGGCAGTCAGTACAGTACCATCGCAGAAAAAACAGATGCGCCGCAGAACCAGTACACTCCCTACTTTCAAGACTATACAAACGGATGGTCAATTGACAACCTTGGAAGAGGTTCCAGAGCGGATTTAAACAATAGAGCGTATGACATCATCAACGCGATGCGGCAGAACAGCGCGGCTTATGCAGCGGCGGACAAAGCTACTCGTAAACAGCTGGCGGCAGAAAACCAAGCGTATGCGGATCAGCTGCGAAAACTGGGGATTTCTGTAAGGCAGTTTGAACCCGGCGGCAGCTGGTACTACACCGGTCGGGAAATCATGGATGGAGACTATTATGAAAGCCCTTATGGGTATTACAAACTGTATGATGTGCCGGAAGATTATGACATGTTTGTAAACAATAATATGTACTCGGAAATGCTTTATGACAAAGACCCTAAGACACAGGCGGACTTAGTGGGTGAATGGGGGGATTGGTTTATGAATGGCGCAGATATGCAGGCAAGTGCCATTGATGACCAGCTGGCTGCATTGCAGGCACAGCTTGATATGCAGAAAACTCAGAACAACAACTATTATGACGACATAGCGGCACAAGCTTATGTGGCAAAGCGTCAGGCGGAATCAGCTCTTCCCCAGCGGCTGGCGGCGTACGGTATCAGCGGCGGCGGCAGTGAAAGCGCACAGCTGGGGCTGGATACATCTTATCAGAACAACATTAATGCCAATGAGTTGGCAAGACAGAGTATGCTGCAACAGCTTGACTATCAGAATATTCTGGCACAGTCCCAGGCAAACAGTGATAAGGCCAATATCTATGCTCAGGCACAGAAAGACGCCTTTAACGCTTATTTGCAGCAGCAACAGTGGCAGCAGCAGCAGGAGCAGGCGCAGTGGGAGCGTGATGCTTGGCTGAAAGAATTTAACCAGAATAATGAAAGATGGGACAAAGAATTTAACTACGGCGTTGGACGAGATGAAGCGCAAGATCGTTTCAATATGATCGATTACTTCATTGCTATGCACAACTGGGACGCACTGGACAAAATGGGCATTGATACATCCTACATGCGAAAGCAGGATGCCTATGAGGCGGCACAGCAGGCTTTGAAAGCAAGCAAATCTTCCAGCAGTCGTTCTTCCGGCAGTTCTTCCAGAAGCAGAAGCACTTACAGCAGTGGTGGAAATACAGGAAGCGGAGGAGCCGTAAATGCAGCAGCGGCAGATAAAGATTCTTTGGGACGTATCACCTCTTTGTACAGAATGGCGATGACTTCCCCTTTCCAGTCTGAAGATGAAAAAGCTGCATTCTTTGAAAATCAAGTTGCAAGAGAAATCCAAAACGGCAATATCTCCAAAGAAGCGTTTGATTATTGGAACAAAACACAGGTAATTGGTGTGGCCGGTATGAGATAGGAGGGATTCCATGTTTAATCCGATTCGTAACTTTGGTTCGGCAGATGATGTTCTGAAAAGAGCTGAAAAAAGACAGCAGGAGGAAGAAGAAAGGAGAAAACGGGCCGCAGGGCCCGCTCTCCCTTCCGGAAGCCCAACTTTGAAAAATGTGGTTTCTGCCAACAGCAAAGAGGCTTTGTATGTTAGAAAAGATGACGATTTGACGCCAGATCAGATTATCCGTAAGTATCAGTTTGTGGCGGATGATACAAGCATGGACTATGACCGGAAAAGCAAAATGATAAAAGAAGGGCAGAAAAGCCTTAGTCGTATTCGTGACAGGGAGATTTTCCAAGATATTCTGGGGACCCCAGAAACAAATTATCGTCCGCAGATTGCAGATTTGAGTGCTCGCCTTTCTGCGCAGACTAAAAGAACAGCTTTTGGCAGCGGATTTGGACGGGCAGCCGGCCTTGACACATACCATGCGGCGGTGGAACGGCTTTCTGACGCAACAGGGAATACAGGTGTTGCTGACAATATTCGAAAGGTACGAGCTTTTGCGGATGAAACAGAGGCAAGGAATCCTGGATACGCAACTGCCGGGCGTTTTGCAGGAGAAGCGACACAGGCTTTGGCTATGTATGGCACATTAGGTTCTGCGGCAGAAGGTGGACTTGCAAAACTGGGTACAAAACTTCCAGGTGTATCGGCCTTTGCCAATAAAAACGCGTTGACAAGACTGGGTTCTGGTATCCTGGCACAACAGGCAGTCGATACAGCTGTTATGCAGCCGGCCGTGATTTTGCAGGGCGTTGCGGAAGGAAGAACACGGGCGGAGATTCTGGAAGAAATGAAACAGCAGGCATTAACGGATTTACTGTTTAACGCTGGTATGGGCGTTGCTGGTGCTGGTGTCAAGGCAATTGGAAAAGGTGTGCAGGCAAGAAAGGCGGCAAAAGAACTGGCCACACAACAGGCTGCGGAAGCGGCAAAGAATGTTCGTTCTTTTCCGGCAGGAGATATGCCATTATCTGATGTGGATATTCAAACAGACCCTATTTACCGTATGTTATCTGAGGAACAGCCCAAAAGTATGAATGAAGCGTTCACCGGTAAAAGACAAACTGGAAATACTGTTTTGCATGAAAAGATGAACGCGCCTGGGGCGGCAGGAACAAGTAAAAATATTTCTTCGATGAATTTGTCGTCTGATATGAAAAACGGCTTATATGGACGCACAGCGGGCAAAAATGAAAATCCGTTACTTATGCCCGAGGCAAGAGCACGTTTAGAGGAAGAATTGCGTGATTTACAGGATGTAGATTCTTTAGACCAGAAATACAATGAAATTTTTTTGAGGGAAGGCGAAGAAGCGGCAGATGCTTTTTTGAAAAAGAATGAGCAGCGAAAAGAAGAAATCATGGACATGCTGTATATGCCCTTGAAGAAAGAAGAACTGCAAAAACAGAGAATCAATCATGCACTGCAGAAAGAAGTATCTTCCCTTTTATCGTATTCTGGTAAGGAAAATAAAAAAGCGGCACAAGAAGCCATTGCAAGGGCAATGATGGAAGTTCGCAGAAATGGTTCTGTGTCAGAGGAAACAAGAAAAAAATTATTTGAAACGCTTTTTGATATGGGAAAGGTAACAAACCGACAAAATATCAATCAGGAAGTTAAGGATGCTTTGAAAAAAAGCAAATTTTCCATTTCCAGTCAGGATGCCGCAAATATCGCAGATTTTGATACATTTCGCAAAAGTCTGATGGGGAAAGTGGGCAGCGTGACAAAGGATGGGAAAAACACAAGAGTGGATGTTGCTTATCAGGAATTATCCGAAAGATTTCCTGAGTTCTTCCCAGATTCCATCGTACATCCTGCGGAACAGCTCAGACAGATTGCAAAAGTGGCAGAGGATATGAAAATCCAAGAGTTTCCATTGAAAGATGTCACCAGTGCGGAAGAAAAAGAATTGATGATGCAGGAGTTTTTGGACAAATTTTCTTCTGCGGAAAAACAATACCAAAATTTGGTCAGATTTGAAGCGGAACGAAAAGCGCGACAAAGGCAGCGGATTTTGGAGAGCGGAGAAGACATTGACGTTTCCCAGCTTTCCACAAAGGACATTGTGGAAATGTATAAAAGAAAAGAACGTTTGCAGAAAAACGCAGATAAAGTAAAAGCAAACAAGATTCTGACTGAAGGGGATCAAGCGATTTTACAGAAATTCCTGCATGGCGAGATCAGCGAGGAAACAATCCGTAATACTCCCGGGGTGAATGCCGATGCTGTTTTGGAAATTGCGGAGGCGGTGAAACCTTATAACAAAGTATCTGATTTGATTGATAAGTACACAAAAAGCCGATCTGCGGAACGGCATCAAATGGCAGAAGATACGATTGGTGAGATTTATTTTGGAAAAGATGGATGGAAAGATTCTTCCACTCCGGGATATTTGATGCGCCGTTCACCAGAGCGAGCTACTGAAAAGGTTGCTCCGAAGGAAACAGCAAAAGCAATCAATGAGAAATATTTTTTACCCGTTCACGAAGCAGAGGCTGACAGACAGCTTTGGCTGAGAGAAAAAAAGGAAATGGCAAATGGTTTTGGGTTGAAGAAAAAGAAAAAATTTACCATTTATGATCCTATTGGAAAACAGAACCAAAAAGTGGATGAAAGCGGCATGGTTCAGTTTTTAGGGGAACGGCGAGCAGACTTAGCCGATCTCGCAAAAAAGACAGATGCGGCTTCTATCCGCAAAAAAGAAGCGTTGCAGGCAGAAATTCAGTCGGCGGAGGCACAGCTTACAGCGGAGGAAAGACAGCGTATTGAGGCAGTGATTCCTATTTTGCAAAAAGAATATAATGATATGCTGATGCAGACAAACGAAGTGCTGATTCGAAACGGTTATCCTCCGATACCGAAAAGAAGAAACTACTGGCCACACATGTTTTCCGAGGAAGCAGACGATCCTTTACAGGCTGCCTTTCAAAAATTAGGGTTTTCTCAGGGCATAAACGAATTGCCAACAGACATCGCAGGGAAAACAGATAGTTTTCGTCCAGGAAAAAGTTTCAGTTCCCACATGCTCAGCAGAACTGGTAACAAAACAGATTTTGACGCTTTGCGAGGGTACGACGATTATATTGAAAGTATGTCAAATGTGATTTTCCATACGGATAACATCAGAAACCTTCGTGCATTGGAAGATGCTGTAAGATACCGTACGGCTCCGGACAGTATCCAAAAAGAAATCAGCAAAATCCAAAAAAATAAAAATCTGACGTTGGATGAAAAGCGGGTACAGCTTGATGCGAAGTATGCGGAACTGGATGAAATAGGAAAACAGAAAAACGGGCATACATTGCAAAATTACGTTATGTATCTAAATGAGTATACGAACCTGCTGGCAGGGAAGCAGTCCATAAAAGACAGAGTTTTTGAAAAATCAGAAATGGGCAGAAGTGCTTTGATGTTTATGGAAAAACTGAACAGACATGTTGCCGGAAATATGATTGCCGGAAATGTCAGCTCTGCTATTTCAAACTCTATTCCTTTTACCCAAGGTATGCCTTTGATTTCTATTCCAAACCGTACAAAGGGTTTGCAGGAAGGATTCGCGGCTGCGTTTTCCCGAAAGATGGACCCTTTGACAAAGAAAAGCGCGTTTCTTACAACCAGATGGCCAGAGATACGCATAAACAAAACGGCACTGGACAAATATTCAGACGTTATCGGGGGATTTTCCAACTGGGTCGATAAAATGACGACGCAAAGCATTTGGCGTGGCAGATATTATGACAATGTCAAAAAAGGGATGGCAGAAAAAGAAGCCATTCGGGAAGCGGATGATTTTGCACGCAGATTATTTGCTGGAAGAAGTAAAGGAGCAGTTCCTCCGATGTTCCAAGCGAAAAATCCCATTACAAGGACGCTGACAATGTTTCAGTTGGAGCCAGCAAACCAGATTGATTGGTACACGAAAGATCTTCCAAAAGAGTTAAAGGAGAGGGGAATCAAAGGTGTGCTGCCACTGGCAGAAATGATTGCAGATGTGTATGTGTTTAATGACGTTTTTGAAAAGTGGACAGGAGCGCGTCCCGGATTAGACCCGTTAGGTATTGCGGTAAATTTCTATGAGGACTGGACAGGCGAAGATGTGAAAAATATCATAGACGCTTTTTCTGATATGAAGGACGGAGAAGGATTTGATATGATGGAGGAAACGGAAGAACCAGAACCAGAAAAGCAGAAAGCGGTACTAAATCTGGGTGCCAATATTGGGGGATATGTACCATACGTTGGCGGGATTGTGTTTGATGGTGGTCGTATTCCGCAGACCAGCGCACTTCCAGATCCGAAAGAGATTGTCAGAGCCGCATGGCCAACAGATGATGAGCCTACTGACGGAAAATATCTGAAAGAAACGGTAGGGGATGAACTGTCAAAGCTTTTGAATCTGGGCCCTGTGGTTGGCTTGAACCAGATCAGAAAAACTATGGACGGATTAAAAACCATGCAAGAAGGAGGCAGTTACAAGCAAAGCAGCGATGGTGAAAAACTGCAGTTTGCGGTGGATACGAAAGACCCTGTATCCTGGGCGCAGGCTGCGCTTTTTGGAAAATGGGCAACGCCAGGCGGCCAAGAATATGTTGAGAATGGTTTCAAACCACTTTCCGCAAAGCGAACAGAAGCGCAGAGAGAAATGCAACAGAAGTTCGGCACAACTCCGAAGGATTTTGTTGATACCTTCCAAGGCATCAATAAAGCGGAAACCAGAGAGGGAAAAGTCTCTGCCTTGAAAAGCAGTGGTTTGACCGATGCAGAAAAAGAGTACATCTATAAGAGGGAAATTTTCACTGGCAAAACACAGATAGAGGATTTTGACAAGATGCGGAGCTTTGGACTTAGTTTTGACCAGGCTGCTGGGGCACAGACAGCGCTGGAAGGCATCGACAAAAAGTATGATGAAATGCTGGATGATGGACTGAAAAACAAGAATACCATGGCTGCTAATGAAAAATATGACTACATTAATCAGATGAGTATTCCTGCAGGACAGAAACAAAAGATGCTGGATAATTTTGCAAATCGTACCATTTTTATTCCGCAGGAAACATCTGCAACCATGTTGACAGAGAAATATCAGGCTGTCAGCGGGTTTATGGGTGTAAATGAGTTTGAAAGACTGAAACAGGCAGTCAGCAACACAACATGGACAAAAGGTGTTGACGGTGCGAAGTCAAGAGCTTTGAAAGCTACCATTGACAGCTACACACAAGGCATGCCATATGCGGAAAAACGGGTGCTTTATGAAACATTTGGCGTCGGGAAAACATACTGGTAAAAAAGGTAAAAGAAAAGCCCCTGGAAGGGGGCTTTTTTGCGTTGCAAAAGTTGCATAAAAGTTGCATTGCGTTTCTAAAATGCTGTAAATGTTTCTAAAATACTGTAAATGTTTGTAAAATATCGTAATTATCACAGACCGCAGAAATGTTGAAAAATCAACGTTTCTTGAATAAACGTCGAAAATCCCACACAGGGAAGATGTGGGATTTTCTTTAAAGGGGAGGGTATGTATTACTATGTCTTCTTGCTTTGCCCTTGCTTTGGACACTTATAGAATACAAAATGACTGTGAATGGCGTGTGTAGAGAATGTAAACAATTTGTGAACAATTCCCCTTTTTTCGGGAAAAGATTGCCATTTCATGCCGGAAAACGTATAATGAAGCCATTGAAAGAAAAAGGGGGTACGCATATGTATCAGAAAGAAGATGTGAGAAAATTTTTAGATGAAAAACAGATTTCCTATGAATGGTTCGACCATAAAGCAGTATTTACCATTGATGAAATGCTGGAAATCGGTCTGGAAAAAGAAGAAGACATTGCCAAAAATCTGTTCTTGCGGGATAACAAAGGCAAACGTCATTTTCTGGTAGTCATCCGTGAAGATAAGCAGGCAGATCTGAAAAGTCTGGGTGAAAAAATCGGCGCAGGCCGTCTTTCTTTTGCATCAGAAGAACGCCTCATGAAATATCTGGGACTGACCAAAGGTTCTGTAACACCTTTTGGCATTCTCAATGATACAGATTGTGCTGTGGAAGTGATTTTTGACGAAGATTTTCGTAACATGGATGCCATTGGCGTACATCCCAATGACAATACGGCGTCTGTTTTCCTTGCCTTTTCCGATCTGGTACAGATCATTGAGGAACACGGCAATTCTGTTACATTTCTTTCCTTATAATGTACGAGAAAAAACCGCTTTTTCTAGGAATTTGCCATTGAGGAACAAGTCGTATTGTGGTATACTAAATCCAAATGCGGACAATTTCTGTTGTGCGCAGAATAACAATATAGAAAGGAAATTCCATGGAAAGACAAAGAACAACCGCCCTGCCTGCGGAAGCGGAGCTGGCGCGGCAAATGGAATATATCCGCGAGATTCGTCAGGAAAACGACAGATATTTTGCGGAAACCGGCAAACACAAAAAGTTTTATAGCCTTGCCATGGGTTGTCAGATGAACGCCCATGACTCTGAAAAACTGGAAGGTATGCTGGACGAAATGGGCTACGAACGTACACAGGAAGAAACAGAAGCGGATTTCATCATCTACAATACCTGTTGTGTCCGTGAAAACGCGGAACTGAAGGTATACGGCAAACTGGGATGGCTGAAGCATTACAAAAAAGAAAACCCCGATGCGGTGGTAGCACTTTGTGGCTGTATGATGCAGCAGGATACGGTGCTGGAAACCATCCGTCAGAAATACCGCCACGTGGATTTGGTTTTCGGCACTTTTAATCTGTATAAGCTGCCGGAACTGATGAAAACCAGAGCAGAAAGCGGCTGTACTGTTTTCGATATCTGGCAGGAAAATCAGGAAGTGGTGGAAGACCTGCCCAGCATCAGACATTTCCCTTATAAGGCAAGTGTCAATATTATGTTTGGGTGCAACAACTTCTGTTCTTACTGCATCGTGCCTTATGTGCGCGGCAGAGAACGCAGCAGAACACCGGAAGATATTCTGGCAGAAGTACGCAAACTGGCGGCAGACGGCGTAAAAGAAGTTATGCTGTTGGGTCAGAATGTAAACTCTTATGGTAAAAATCTGGAAAATCCCGTTTCCTTCGCAGAACTGCTGCGGATGGTAAATGAGGTGGAAGGCATTGAACGTATTCGCTTCATGACTTCTCATCCCAAGGATATGTCCGATGAACTGATTCTGGCAATGAAGGAATGTGATAAGGTTTGTAAAAACCTGCACCTGCCTTTCCAGTCTGGCAGTACGGAGATCCTCAAGAAAATGAACCGTCATTACACCAAGGAAGGCTATCTGGAACTGGTGCGGAAAGTACGGGAAGCAATGCCGGAAATCACACTGAGTACTGATATTATCGTTGGTTTCCCCGGTGAAACAGAAGAAGATTTCCAGGAAACACTGGATGTAATCCGCAAGGCACGTTACTGCACTGCCTTTACATTCATTTATTCCAAACGGACAGGCACTCCTGCGGCGAAGATGGAAAATCAGGTGCCGGAAGATGTGGTAAAAGACCGTTTTGACCGTATGTTACAGGTATTGAACCCCATCGTTCACGAAGTAACAGAAGAACAGGTGGGCAAAGTCCTGCCCGTATTGGTGGAAGAAGTCAGCAAGCATGACGAAAACATTCTGACAGGCAGAACCGAACAGAATACACTGGTGCATTTTTCAGGCAGCAAAGACCTCATCGGTCAGATGGTGCCTGTGAAGATTATAGAAAATAAGACATTTTATGTAATTGGAGAAAGGATTTAAGGTGAAACAACATGGCAAGCGTATTTGAATTGGCAAGAACATTGGGCGAAGAACTGCAGAAAACTCCTCAGGTAGAAGCACTTCTGGCTGCAAAAAAAGCATACGAAGAAGACCCTGAAATTTCCAAAGCAGTAGCAGAATATACACAGATGCACGAAGAATTCCAGGCAAAAATGCAGGCTGGCGGCATCGCTCCCGAAGAACAGAAAAAATTCGCGGAAGAAATGAAAGCACGCGGCGAAATTATCAAAAACAACAAACTGGCTTCTGATCTGTATACAGCAGAAATGAACTTCAACAACTTCATGAATTCTGTATTCAACATCATCACAGCAACACTGGCTGGCGAAGATCCCGCAGAACAGGGCGGCGGCTGCAGCCCCAGCTCCTGCGCATCTTGCGGCGGCTGCCACTAATGGCGCAGTAAGTGAAAAATATTGTGTGACAGTACCCGAACTCCTGCAAAACAGGGGTTCGGGTTTGCTTGTAAAATAGCATAGGAAAGGAGGAAGATGGATGGCGAAAATAACACCCATGATGGAGCAGTACTTTGCGATCAAAGAACAGTATAAGCATTGTCTGCTTTTTTTCCGCTTGGGCGATTTTTATGAGATGTTTTTTGAAGATGCCGTCATCGCCTCAAAAGAACTGGAAATTACATTGACGGGAAAAGACTGGGGACAGGAGGAGCGTGCGCCTATGTGCGGCGTGCCTTTCCACAGCGCCGATGGATATATTGCCCGTCTGGTGGAAAAAGGCTATCATGTAGCCATTTGTGAACAGGTGGAAGACCCCAAACAGGCAAAAGGCATTGTAAAACGGGAAGTCATCCGCGTCATTACCCCCGGTACTGTGTTAGACCATACAGTGCTGGACGAAAGTAAGAACAATTACATCATGTCTATTTTTGGCGGGAAAAACGGTTACGGCTTAAGTGTCTGCGACGTTTCCACAGGGGAATTCCAGACGACAGAATTCCCGACCATTTTGGCTGCATCCCGTATTCTGGATGAAGTGGCACGTTTCTCTCCAGCGGAAGTGGTGTGCAATGAAGCCTTTTTGGAACATCCTGTGGCAAAGGATTTGAAAGAGCGTTTCCGCATTGCTTTCAGCGATGTGGATAACCGTATGTTTGCCTATACCACAGCCAAAGATACGCTGGAACATCATTTCCACGTATCTTCTCTGGATGGTTTTGGGCTGGCGAAAAAAGAAATTGCCGTTTCTGCCGCCGGAGGCTTGCTGTGGTACCTGCTGGAAACCCAGAAAAACGATCTGGAGCATATTTCTGTGCTGAAATATTATACCATTGGCGATTTTATGCCCTTGGACGTTGCCAGCCGGAGAAATCTGGAACTGACAGAAACCATGCGGGAGAAAAACAAAAAGGGCTCTCTGCTGAGTGTGCTGGATGAAACTAAAACAGCCATGGGCGCCAGAACATTGAGAAAATGGGTGGAACAGCCTTTGCTTTCCGCAGCGGAAATCTGCAAACGTCTGGACGCGGTGGAAGAGCTGAAAAATGATTTGTTCCTGCGGGAAGAAATCAAGGATATTCTCCGTACCATGTTCGACTTTGAACGTATCATGGGACGTGTGGTATATCAGACAGCCAATGCAAGAGAGTTGTCCATGCTGAAAAATTCCATTGAAAATCTGCCTTTGCTGAAACGGACACTTGGCAGATGCAAAAGCCCGTATTTGCAGGAAATCTATGAAAAACTAGACCCTCTGGAAAACATCCATGACCTGATCGATCAGGCAATCGTGGAAGACCCTCCTTTCTCTGTAAGAGAAGGCGGCATGATCAAGCATGGGTATTCCGATGAACTGGATACCTATACCAAAGCCAAAACAGAAGGCAAGGCTTGGATTGAACAAATGGAAGAAGAAGAACGGGAAAAAACAGGCATCAAAAACCTGAAAATCCGTTTTAATAAAGTTTTCGGCTATTATCTGGAAGTGACTAAGTCCAATCTGGAAGATGTACCGGAAAACTATATCCGTAAACAGACTCTTGCCAATTGCGAGCGTTTCATTACACCGGAACTGAATGACCTGGCGGAACTGATTCTAGGTTCTGAGGAAAAAATCGTAGACTTGGAGTACCAACTCTTTACAGAAATTCGTAATGCCGTTGCGGCAGAAGTGGAACGGATTCAGCTTTGTGCCCACATCATTTCTGTCATTGACGCATTGCAGTCCTTGGCAGAGGTTGCGGAAAAACAGAATTACACCAAACCAGTGGTGGATGAAGGCGACATCATCGACATCAAAGAAGGGCGTCATCCTGTGGTGGAAAAAGCCATGGCAGGACAGTTTATCTCCAATGATACTTATCTGGACAGCGGCGATACTCGGCTGGCAATCATCACTGGGCCTAATATGGCAGGGAAATCCACATATATGCGGCAGACAGCCCTCATTGTACTTATGGCACAGATTGGCAGTTTCGTGCCTGCGTCTTCTGCCCATATTGGTGTGGTTGACCGTATTTTTACCCGTGTAGGGGCTTCTGACGACCTGAGTGCCGGGCAGAGTACCTTTATGGTGGAAATGACAGAAGTGGCAAATATTCTGCACCATGCCACACCCAAAAGTCTGCTGATTCTGGATGAAATCGGCAGAGGCACCAGCACGTTTGATGGCTTGAGTATTGCATGGGCAGTACTGGAATATATCGCGGACACAAAACATGTGGGAGCGAAAACCCTCTTTGCCACCCATTATCATGAACTGACAGAACTGGAAGGCAAACTGGCAGGGGTGAAAAACTACTGCATTGCCGTACAGGAACAGGGAGAGGACATTATCTTCCTGCGTAAAATCCAGCGGGGCGGCGCAGACCATAGCTATGGTGTGCAGGTTGCTCGTCTGGCAGGATTGCCGCCGAAAGTCATCAAACGCAGCAACCAGATTTTGAAGCAGCTCAACGCGGCAGATATTACGAAAAAAGCCAAAAAAATCGCGGTGGAATCCCAGGAACAGCAGGAAGAAACCGTACAGCAGGTAAATATGTTCAATATGGGTGAAATGCAGCTGACAGAAGAACTGAAACAGCTGGATGTCATGGCAATGACGCCCATTGAGGCCTTGCAAAAACTTTTTGACCTTCAGAAAAAGGCAAAGGGCATGTGATAGAAAGGAGGAATGTATTTGCAAAAGATACAACTTCTTGACCAGAAAACAATCAATAAAATCGCGGCAGGGGAAGTGGTAGAATCCCCCAAGTCCGTTGTAAAAGAATTGACGGAAAATGCCATGGACGCTGGGGCTAGCACAGTGACAGTGGAAATCAAGGAAGGCGGCATTTCTTACATTCGTGTGACAGATAACGGATGCGGCATTCCAAAGGCACAGGTAAAAGAAGCCTTCCTTCGTCATGCCACCAGCAAACTGTCCCAGATTGAGGATTTGGAACACCTCTATACCATGGGGTTCCGTGGGGAAGCATTGGCATCCATTGCGGCTGTTTCTCAGGTGGAAATGACCACTCGCACCAAAGACGAGGAAACAGGCACCCGCATTGAAATCAGTGCCGGAGAGGTAAAATCCATACAGGATGTGGCATGCACCGAAGGCACAACCGTCATTGTACGCAATCTCTTTTATAATGTGCCTGCAAGACGAAAATTTCTGAAAAAACCGGCAACGGAAAGCGGTTATGTTTCTGACCTCATGAACAAACTTGCGTTGGGACATCCAGAGCTTTCCTTCTGCTATATCAATAACGGCTCCACCATGCTCCATACAGCAGGAAATGGTGACGCGAAAGCCTCTGTGTTTTATGTTTACGGCAAAGAAGCGGCGACTTCCATGATGGAAATTTCCTTTGAAAGAGGAGATTATCGTTTGTCTGGACTCATCGGAAAACCGGAATTGTCCAGAGGTAACCGCAATTATGAAAATCTGTTCATCAATGGTCGTTTCATCAAAAACCGCATTGTTTCCTCCGCCGTGGAGGATGCTTATAAAACCAGAATCATGATTGGGAAATTCCCTGTTTATGTGCTGAATCTGGAAGTGGATGCGGCTCAGGTGGATGTGAACGTTCATCCGGCAAAACTGGAAGTCCGGTTCAAAAATGATGACGAAGTTTATGACTTTTTCTATGATGCCATTTCTTCCGCTTTTCAGGATCAGGTGCTCATTCCCAGAAGCAGTTGGGAAAAGAAACCGGCGGCAGAACCAAAGCCACAGGTGGAACAGCAGAGTCTTGTGGATATGATTCTCCAGCGGAAAGCGGAATTGCCGGAAATGCCTGCGGAAGAAGAACAGGTTAAGCCGGAAAAAACTGTTGTCACAGAAAAATCTGTTCTTACAGAGAAACCGACAGTAGAAAAAACATACCATACACCAGTGTCGGAACTGCCTAAGATGGGCGGTAGCCCCAGTGTAGACCAGCTTTTGAAACGGAAACAGCCGGAGCGGTCTGTGGTACGGGAAGAAGCGGTTTCCTATACAGCGGAAACCCCTGTGGTTCCGGCAGATTTTGCGGTGGATGGCATTGCGGAAGAAAAGCCTGTGGAAAAAGTGGAAACACCTTTGCAGAAACAGGCGTTTTTCCATAATTATAAAATCATTGGACAGATTTTCCGCACGTACTGGATGGTGGAACAGGAAGATTGTGTGTACCTCATCGACCAGCATGCAGCCCATGAGCGGATTCTCTATGAAAATCTCATGAACCAGTTCCGTCAGGAGACAGTCATTTCTCAGCGTTTGGTGAGCCCGGTAATGCTGCGCCTGACACCTATGGAAACACAGATATTGAAAGATAATCGGGAACTTTTGGAACGCTTCGGCTTTGGTTTTGAAGCATTTGGCAGCGATACCTTTGGTCTGAATGCTGTTCCCGTACTGCTGAAAGAACCCAGCGGTGTGGGATTTTTTACGGAAATACTGGATGCCATCAGTGATGGAACTGTTTCCAATGTATATGACACAAAAATTTTAGCGGTGGCAACCATGGCATGCAAAGCGGCGGTGAAAGGCCATGACCGTTTGAGCATCCAGGAGGCGGAATCTCTCATTTCTCAGCTGTTAAAGCTGGAAAATCCCTTTACCTGCCCTCATGGACGCCCGACCATCATCGAATTGACCCGCTATGAACTGGAAAAGAAATTCAAACGCATACAGAATTGAGGGATGTCCATGAAAAAACCGCTTATTATCATTGGCGGGCCTACGGCCTGCGGCAAAACAGCCATGTCCATTTTGCTGGCAAAGAAAATCGGCGGCGAGATCATTTCTGCTGATTCCATGCAGGTTTATCGATATATGGATATTGGTACAGCAAAAGTGACGAAGGAAGAAGCCGACGGCGTACCTCATTACCTCATTGATGAATTTGATCCCGATGAGGAATATAATGTGATGATCTTCCAGCAGAAAGCCAGGGCTTATATGGAAGAAATCTGGGCAAAAGGAAAAATTCCCATTGTGGTAGGAGGCACCGGCTTTTATATCAACGCATTGCTCTACGACAATGCTTTTACAGAAACAGATGGAGACGACAGTTTCCGCCAGGCATGCTACAAACAGGCGGAAACAGAAGGCCCGGAAGTGCTTTTTCAGAAACTCTTGGAAATTGACCCGGAATACGCCGCAACGACCCATGCAAACAATGTGAAGCGTGTGACACGTGCCTTGGAATATCACCACATGACAGGGCAGAAATTTTCTGACCATAATGCGGAGCAGAAACAGAAAGAATCTCCTTATGCGGCGGCAGTCATCATTCTGACTATGGAACGTCAGAAGCTGTATGAACGCATTGAACAGCGTGTAGACCTGATGATGGAAGCAGGTCTGCTGGAAGAAGTGAAAGGACTTTTGGACAGAGGCTATGACGGCAGCCTGGTTTCCATGCAGGGGCTTGGATATAAGGAATTTTTACCATACTTTGCCGGAGAGATTTCTCTGAAAGATGCGGTAACAGAACTGAAAACAGGCACGCGCCGTTTTGCCAAACGTCAGCTTACCTGGTTCCGCAGACAGATCGACGGTCTGTGGATTGATCTTTCCCTGACAGATAAGGAAACGGCTCTTGTGGATATGCTGGATTATGTGAAGCAGTGCGGCATTTCTCTGCCGGAAGAAAGCGGGGAGGCGTAAAGTATGTGGACATCGGAGCTTTTTGGTTTTACCTTTTTTCAGCTCTTTTACTATTTTATGCTTTACAGCTTTCTGGGCTGGGCAATGGAATCAGCTTTTGTTTCCATTACCACAAAAGAATGGGTGAACCGTGGTTTTATCAATGGGCCTCTTTGCCCCATTTATGGCACAGGGGCGCTGCTCATTCTGGTTTTGCTCTCACCAGTGCAGGAAAATCTGCTGCTTCTGTTTTGCGGCGGTTTTCTGGTGGCAACGGTGGTGGAATACGCCATTGCGGTGCTGCTGGAAAAACTCTTTCATGCTTCCTGGTGGGATTACAGCAAGAAAAAGTTTAATATCAAAGGCCGTGTCTGCCTGGAACGCTCTGTGGAGTGGGGGCTTTTGACCGTGTTTGTCATGCGGCTCATTCAGCCGGCAGTGGCGGACTTTGTGGCAAAGATTCCTCTTGTTTTGGGCGAATGTGTGGGTACGGCGCTGATGATCTATCTTTTCGCGGATGCAGGCGTTACCGTACAGCAGATTCTGCATTTGAACGAAAAACTGGCTCATTTGAGCGAGGTGAGAGAAGAACTCCGTGCCAAACTGGAAAGCACAAAATTGTATACTGCCCGTCAGGAACTGGCAGAATATTTTGAAAATCATCCAACAGCAGAATTCCTGCGGGAGTGGAAAGCCCGTATGGATGAAACCTTTGGCGACATCGAACAGATGCAGCTGGAAGAAAGACTGCGTGGAGAATATATTTTCAACGAAATTCGGGAACGTCTGGAATATAAGGCACGTGCGCTGGAACAGGATACCATGGTACAGCGTCGTTTGATGAAGGCTTTCCCAGGACTGCGCTCCAAACGTTTTGACAAGGAACTGCAGGAAATGCGTGCCCAGATGGAAGCGCGCAAAAGAAAAAGAAAACAACAGAAAGGAGAAGGGAAATGAAAAAGCGGTGGCATAAAGTCCTTGCTTTGACACTTGCAGCAGCCCTTTGTTTGGGGGCAGTTGGCTGCGGAAAAGACGAAGGTACGACTGAAGAACAACAGGTAACCACTGAAACGGAAGGTACTGAAGGACAAGAAAATACAGAAAATCAGGAAAATAAAGAAGATGCGGCTGCCGATCAGGCAGAAGGCGAAGGAGAAAAGGCAGAAGGTGCAAAGGAACCGGAAACAGACGGAGCAACCACTGAAACAGAAGGCACTGCTGCTGCAACTCCTACGACACTGCAGGAAGTTTGGCTTCAGGCAGATGGCGCGCCTACCATTACAGCGGAGTCTGCACTGCTGATCGATCAGGAAAGCGGCACCATCCTTTATGAAAAAAATGCCAAAGAAAAAATCTATCCAGCCAGCGTAACAAAAATCATCACAGCGCTGGTTGTTATGGATTATTTACAGCCTGATGAAATCATCACAGTTGGTACAGAAATCAACGAAGTGACACTGGATTCCAGTAAAGCTGGCCATGTGCTGAATGAAAAACTGACTGTGGAAAATGCCCTGAGAGGTCTGTTGATGCCTTCCGGCAATGACTCTGCCAACGTGTTGGCAGCGGCAACAGCCAGAAAAGCGGAAAATGATCAGGATATGTCCTTTGCAAAATGCGAAGCGGTATTTACTGATCTGATGAACAAAAAAGCGGAAGAATTGGGTGCAGTCAACAGCCATTTCACCAATGCTCATGGCTATCATGATGAAAACCATTATTCCTGCGCTTATGATATGGCACTGTTTGCCATGGCGTTTATGCAGAACGAAACACTGGCGGAAATTGTTTCCGAAAAGAGTTTCTCTGGTAATGGGGCAGACGGACAGTTTGCCGATGATCCCGAAGTGATCACACAGGATTACAACTGGGTGAGCCATAACTATCTGATTACCGATAATGAATATCAGTATGCTTATGCAACTGGTATCAAAACTGGTTTCACAGACGAAGCGGGAGAATGCCTGACAGCATCTGCGGAAAAAGGTGATATGAAACTGATTTCCCTGCTGTTTAAAGGCAGCGATCCTGCGCGGTGGACAGAGAGTGCCAGCCTGCTGGAATATGGCTTCAACAACTATGCTCGTGTGGAACTAACAGCGGCAGGTGCGGCCATCGAAGAAGTGCCTTTGACCAAACATAATAAACTGCAGGGCGATACCGTTCCTCTGGTTTATCAGAATGCACTGGTAACCTATCTGCCTACAAATGCAGTGGACAGTGTGGAAACAACTGTTACCATCCTGGATGATTATAAAGTAGAAGAAAAAGACGGTACTGTGAAAGTGAAAGCGCCTTTGACAAAAGGTGAAGAAATCGCCACAGTAACATATACCATCGACGGCAAAGAAGTGGCACAGATGCCTGCTTATGCCGGAGCGGATATTGAAAAAGGCACCATCTTCAACAACATCTGGTATGGTCTGAAAACATTCTTCTCTCATCTGTTCTCTTTGAAAGGCCTGATTACCGTTGTTGTCATTGTTGTGATTCTGGCCATCATTTATCTGATTTTGAAGCGGATGCGTTATGGCGGCGGTTATGGCGGTGGCTATCGTCGCAGAGGCGGTTATACACTGAAGAGTCCTTCTCGCCGCAGAGGCAGAAGACGCTGGTAAGCATTGAAAATCATATAAAAATAAAAAACACCGACAGCAAAGCAGCTTCCCCTTGAGAAAATATTGTTTCGTTCATTTCTTAAGGGGAGCTGAGATGGCTGTCTTTCGAAGAAAACATACCTAATAAAATTCCGGCAAAATAAAAAAGCTGAAATCCTTTGTATGATAAAGGTTTCAGCTTTTTTGTTTTCTTATGAAGAAGCTCTGTGCTTCTGTTGGTGTTTTTTATTGAAAATTATTTCCCTGTTTCCAGTTTGTAGAATGCTTCCAAAGCAGTGAGGATTTCATGACGTTCGCCTTCCATAGCCAGATTTTCGCCGTCTACATAAGAACCGATGCTTTCAGAGGTATCCTGTTCATAAGCAACCACATTATTCAGAATAGAAGCAGTTTTTACACCACGGAGATGGCCAATGGTAAACAGTGCAGCAGTTTCCATATCGCAGCCCAATACACCCTGTTTTGACCAGTAAGCGTCGATGGCTTCTTCATCATCTGTATAAAAACTGTCATGACTGCGGGCAATGCCTACGTGGTATTGGAAATCCTGTTCTTTTGCCGCTTCCATGCAGTACAGCATCAGCTGTGCGTCGGGAACAGCGGGGAACATAGCATCGATATATGTTTTGGATGCACCGTCGTCACGAACTGCGCCATTAACGATAATGATGTCACCCACTTTTACCTGAGGCTGTAAACTGCAGCAGCTGCCAATACGGATCATGGTTTCTACGCCGATGTTATGCAGTTCTTCCACAGCAATGCCTGCGGATGCGCCGCCAATGCCTGTGGAAATGGCAAGGATGGGAACGCCTTTGTATGTGCCGGAAAGACTGCGGTATTCCCGGTTGAATTTCAGTTCTGTCACGTTTTCCAGAAAAGGTGCGATACGATCCAGACGAGCGGGATCGCCAGGCATCAGAGCGTATTTGATTTGTAGATCTTTACCCAGTTGGATATGGGGCTGTAAAGATTCCATTGTGATTCCTCCTTTGTTTTTTCTTCTAACTTTACATGATTTTTCGCAAAAATGCAATGGATGGCATAAGGTGTTTGAAGTCTGACAGGGATTATGTTACAATGAAATGTAGCAAACTATTGGAAAGGGAGAAAAGAGATGATTTATTTCCTGTTTTTGATTTTATCGGGGCTGCTGCAGGGCATGATGATTTCCCTCAATGGACAGTTGGGGAATTATTACAGTATGTTCGGCATCAGTTTTTTTGTCCACGGAATCGCGGCAGTTCTTTTGATTTTGTATCTGAAATGCAAAGAAAAGAAAAAAATCCGTTTTCGTGGCGTGCCTGCCTATGTGTATCTGGTGGGCTTCATGGGCATCGGTATGGTTACCAGCAGCAGTTGGTGTACCCTTGCCATCGGTGCCACAGCTATGACAGGGCTTTCCGTCATTGGGCAGATGATTTCTTCTGCAGTGGTGGATCATTATGGCTGGTTTGGCATTGAAAAACAGAAGTTCAACTGGAAAGAACTGCCCGCCTATCTGCTGGTATTGGCAGGTGTTTGGCTGGTAACAACAGGCTGAGGAGGAAAACGGAAATGATATTTTATATAACTGCCGTAGCCAATGGTTTTTTGAATACGGTCAATAAAATGGTAAATGTAAAAGCGGGGGAATGTTTGGGGACTGCCAATGGCGCTCTTATCAATTATGTGGAAGCGACAATCCTTTCTTTGTGCTTGATTTTTGTAACAGGCAATGGGGCGGAAATGAATTTTTCTCATATGGCGGAAGTACCGCCGCTGTTTTATCTGGGCAGCATTTGTGGTTTGGTTGCTATGATTTTCCTGATTCTGGGCACCAGCCATACTGGCGCTATGGCTTCTACCATTTTAGCGCTGCTGGGACAGCTTGGCATGTCTGTGGCGCTGGATTATGTATTTTTCCAGACATTCAGCTGGAAACGAATTTTAGGCATCTTTTTGATTACTGCCGGCATCGCTTGGCGGGAATACATTAAAATACAGGACGGAAGAAAACAGATAAAGGGGGATGCAGCTTGAAGATTTGCAATTTTGGTTCCATGAATTTGGATCATGTATATCAGGTGGATATGTTTTTACAGCCGGGAGAAACAAAGTCCTCCCGTTCCTTGTTTACAAACTGCGGCGGCAAAGGCTTAAATCAGTCCATTGCGGCGGCAAAAGCAGGCAATCAGGTGGTACATGCAGGTGTCATTGGCTCCGGTGGCGAAATGCTGGAAGAGGTACTGGCGAAAAATGGTGTGGATGTGAGTCTCCTTTCTCATGTGGATGCACCCAGCGGTCATGCTATCATTCAGGTGGATGACGCTGGTCAGAACTGCATCCTGTTGTTTGGCGGCACAAACCAGATGCTGACAGAAGCTTATATTACAGAAGTGCTGGATAAAATGGACGCGGATACACTGGTTTTGCTTCAGAATGAAACCAATTTGGTGGGCTTTATCATGGAAGAAGCTCACAAAAGAGGTATGAAAACCGCTTTGAACGCTGCTCCTATGGATGAAAAAGTGCTGTCTTATCCTTTGGAACTGCTGGATTGGCTCATTGTCAATGAAGTAGAAGGCAAACAAATTGCGAACTGCCAGACAGATGATGAAATTCTGCCGGTACTGCGGGAAAAATATCCTAACTGCGGCATTTTGCTCACATTAGGCAGTAGAGGTGCCATTTGTGATTACGCAGGGGAAACGTATCAGATCGGCTGCTTCAAAGTGCCTGTGGTAGATACCACTGCGGCAGGGGATACCTTTACAGGATATTTCCTGTATGGCATGGGAAATGGTCTGGGCGTTGCGGATAGTCTGTTGCTGGCAACCACAGCAAGTGCCATGGCCATTGGCAAGAAAGGCGCTGCGGATTCTGTACCTCTTTATGAAGAAGTGGCAGAAAATATGAAAAATCAGGTATTTGGTGCATTGAAAGCACAGAAAAAATAAAATTGGATTAAAGGAGGAAGCGAAATGAAAAAGGTATTGTTTGTAAACTGCTGCATCCGCAGAGAAGGTTCCAGAACGCAGAAATTGGCAGATCATTTTCTGGAAGGTCTGCGGAAAAAAGAAGGCTATGAAATTGAAGAGCTTTGCCTGATGGATGAGTCTTTGTCTTATTTTACAGATGGATTTTTTGAACAGCGGGAACGTCTGCTGGCAGATAAGCAGTTCGACCATCCACGGTTCCGTTATGCCCATCAGTTTGCGGAAGCGGACAAGATTGTCATTGCTGCACCTTTTTGGGATTTGAGCTTTCCTGCTTTATTGAAAGTATATATTGAAAACCTTTGTGTGGAAGGCATTACATTCGGCTGCAACGAAACAGGCTGCTTTGGTACCTGCAAAGCGGATCAGCTCATTTATCTGACCACCAGAGGTGGATTCTATAACGACAATCCCATGGAAATGGGTTCCCGTTATATCTGGGCAATGTGCGATTTCTTCGGTATTCCCCGTTATGACTGCGTTGCAGGGGATGGACTGGATACAGGCGTGCGCCCTGTGGAAGAAATTCTGGAAGATGCCAAGAAGGAAATTGACCGTTTGCTCGCTGAGTTTTAAGAGAAAAGAGGAAAAATACCATGGAAAAAACAATGAAAGCAGTTGTATACAAAGGAAAAGGACAGGTTGTGCTGGAAGACAGACCCATTCCTGTCATTCAGGACCCCAGAGATGCCATTGTAAGAGTGACACGCTCCACAATCTGTTCCAGTGACTTACATATCAAACATGGCACTGTACCCCGTGCAAAAGAAAATACCGTTCTGGGTCATGAATTTGTAGGGGAAGTTGTGGAAGTAGGCAGCGCTGTGAAGAAATTCAAAGCAGGCGACCGTGTTTCCGTGAATGTGGAAACTTTCTGCGGTGAATGTTTCTTCTGCAAAAGAGGCTATGTGAATAACTGTGTGGAAGGCGGCTGGGAACTGGGCTGCCGCATTGACGGCTGTCAGGCGGAATATGTTCGTGTACCTATTGCCGATAACGGTATGACACCCATTCCCGATGATGTTTCTGATGAAGCGGCATTGTTCAACGGCGATATTCTGGCAACAGGCTATTGGGCTGCCAGCATCGGCGAAATTAAACCTGCGGATACCGTTGTGGTACTGGGCGCAGGCCCCACAGGTCTTTGTACCCTTATGAGTATCCGTCTTTACAGTCCTGCGAAAGTTATCGTTGTAGACGTGAGCGAAGAAAGAATGGCACTGGCAAAAGAACAGGGCTTGGCGGATATTTGTTTGAACCCCACAAAAGTGGATGTGGAAGAGGAAATCCTTCGTTTGACAGATGGCAGAGGTGCTGACCGCGTCTTTGAAGTGGCTGGCGGCGAAAATACTTTCCAGCTGGCATGGAAAGTGGCAAGACCCAACGCCATTGTGGTTCTGGTTGCGCTGTACGCAAAAGAACAGGCATTGCCTCTGCATTTGATGTACGGCAAAAACCTGACATTCAAAACAGGTGGTGTGGATGCGAACTGCTGTGAAGACATCATGAAAATGATTCAGTGCGGTAAAATCGACACATCCTGCCTGATTACTCATCGTGCGCCTTTGAATGACGTTATGGAAGGCTATCGGGTATTCGAAAATAAACTGGATGGCTGCATTAAATGGGTCATCACACCTTATGAAAGAGATTGATAAATAAAAACGGTATGTCTTTCGGGGCATTTCCAGAAACAGAAAGCCCGTGTATGCGGGCTTTTCTTTTTTGAAGGAATTTCCAGAGAAAGGAGAAATGATAAATGAAATTGTTTCATTTAAGTGACCTGCATTTGGGCAAACGTGTCTATGCCTTTTCCATGCTGCGGGATCAGCAATATGTATTGAAGCAGGTCTGCGCTTTGGCTGAAAAGCATCAGCCAGATGGTATTTTGCTCAGCGGCGATTTGTACGATAAACCCATTCCGCCTGTGGAAGCTGTACAGCTTTTAGACGAATTTTTGACCAAAATGCAGCAGATGGGCATTGCGGTTTATGCCATCTCCGGCAACCACGATTCCGCCGGACGTGTGGACTTTGGCAGCCGTATTTTGCAGCAGCAGAATCTGCATATTTGCGGTGCTTTTGACGGCAAGCTGTATCATGTGTCCAAGGAGGATGCTTTTGGGGAAATCCATTTTTACTTGCTTCCTTTTCTGAAACCTGCCACTGTTTCTGCTTTTCGGGAGGGCGGCGAAAGCCTGACTTATGCCGAGGCAGTCAAATGGGCTTTGGAAACAATGGATATTGATACCACAAAGCGCAATGTGCTTTTGGCACACCAGTTTGTTACGTGGAAAGGAACGGCAGAAGAAAGCGACTCGGAAACAAAGACACTGGGCGGCGTAGATGAAATGGATGCCAGTCTGTTCTTTGACTTTGACTATGTGGCTTTGGGACATCTCCATAGCCCACAGCGCATTGGGAGAGATACCATCCGCTATGGCGGTTCACCCTTGAAATATTCCTTTTCGGAACTGCGCCAGAAAAAAGGCGTGACCCTTGTGGAAATACAGGAAAAAGGGAATATCACCACAGAATTTCTTCCTTTGGAACCGCTGCATCCTTTGCGTGAGATCAAAGGGACATTGGCTGATCTTTTGGAAGCGGCAGAAGAAGCAGGAGGCTCCGAAGATTATGTGCGGGCGATTTTGACAGATGAAGGGGCAGTCTATGACCCTGTGGGACGACTGCGGGTATATTATCCCAATTTGATGACACTGGAAATGGCACAGCGTGGAGAAAGACAGGAGGACTTTTCTTTGCGGTTGGATCAGGAACAGCTTTCCGGGCCTGCGCTCTTTGCTGGTTTCTTTGAAAAGCAGAATGACCGGGAAATGAGTGAGGCGCAAAAAGCCCTTGTGGAAAAAATCTGGCAGGATTTGGGAGGTGTTGAAGAATGAAACCATTGGAAATTACTGTTTCCGCCTTTGGCCCTTATGCAAAAAGCGTACAGATTCCTCTTTCTAAATTGGGAGAACAGGGGATCTTCCTCATTACAGGGGATACAGGTGCCGGAAAAACAACATTGTTTGACGCCATTTGTTTTGCTCTTTTTGGAGAGGTCAGCGGCTCCAACCGAGAGGTAGATAGTTTGCGCAGTGACTTTGCTTCTCCGTCCACGAAAACATTTGTGGATTTGACTTTCTCCCATCGTGGGGAAACATATCGTATTTTGCGAAACCCTGCCTATCTGCGTCCCAAAAAATCCGGGGAAGGCACCACAAAAGAAACAGCAGATGCTACCCTTTGGTATCCTGACGGCAATGTAGTGTCCGGCGCAGAAAAAGTGAAAAAAGCGGCAGAAACATTGCTGGGCATTGATGCAAAGCAATTCAAACAGATTGCCATGATTGCCCAAGGGGAATTCTTGAAACTCCTTTATGCGGATAGTGTGGAACGTGGCGCCATTTTCCGTCGGGTGTTCCATACGGATTTTTATCTGGCATTCCAGAAAAAACTGAAAGAATTGGAAAAAGAAAACCGCGCAGCCTTTGAGGACAGCGGCAAGCGTCTTTTGACATATCTTTCCCAGTGCGGCATTGAAGAAACAGACGAAAATACACTGCTGCAAAGAGCAGAGCAGTTTTTGACAGAAGCGGAAGGAGCTTATCAGGAAGCGGAAAAACTTTGGCTTCAGCAGGAAAAGGAAATTGCTGTAAAAGAAGAAGAGCGTTTGAAAATTGCCGCACAGAAAGCCGATGGAGAAAATACCAATCGTCTTTTGGATGCCTTGGCAGAAGCGAAAAAGCACCATGAATCTCTTAAGGAAGCAGAATCTGCACAGCTTGCGAAAAAAGAAGAACTGCAAAAACAGCGTCGTGCTGTTGACTATGTGCAGCCCAAAGCATTGGATTGGAAGCAGAAAAAAGATGCGGCGGATCGTCTGGAATTACAGTTAAAAGAATTGCAGAATCAGGAACAAAAAGAAAAAGAAGTCCTTCAAAACACCATAGAACAGGAAACCGCACTGGAACCTTTGCGTGGACAGTTGGAAAATGATCGAGCAGAAGCGGCAAAAAAAGAAGATCGCTTGAAGGATTTCGAAGCAAAAGACCGTGCAGCGAAAGAAATCAACCATCAGCAGACAGAAATCCAAAAAACAACAGCACAAAAAGAAAAACTGGAAGCAAATAAGAAGGATTTGGAAGAACGTCTGGAAAATTTGCGCCAACAGGAAAGCCAGCTTCCTGCCATTCGGGAACGTTTGTCAGCGTTGGAACAGGCGAAAAATCGCTTGCAGGAACAGAAGGATTTGCTGAAAGAAACTGGAGATGCTATTCAGGATGGTCTGAAAGTAAAGAAAGAACTGGAAAAAATTCAATCTGATTATCAGGCAGCAAAAGAAAAATGGGAACAGGCAAAAGCGGTGGCAGATCAGGCAGAAAGAGATTATCTGGATGCTCAGGCTGGTATTCTGGCAGAGAATCTGACAGAAGGCATGCCTTGTCCTGTCTGCGGCTCTGTGCACCATCCGGCGAAGGCGGTGCGTCCAGCCCAAGCGCCTACCCAGGCAGAGTGGAATCGCCTGCGGGAAGCAGAAAAAACAGAGCGGGAAAAAACAGAAATTCTTTCCAGAAAAAGCGGTGAACTGAAGATTTCTCTGGAACATTTCCGGGATAATGTGAGAAATGGCCTGAAAAAATTAGGGTTGGAGAAATCTGCTAAAATGCAGGAATTGGCAGTTTCTTTGCAGACAGAGGAAAGTAAGCTGAATGCAGATTTGAAAGAAACGAAAAAACAGGAAAAAGATCTGTTGGATATTCCTGATGAACTGGAAAAAGCAAAAGCGGAGCAGCAGAGCTTACAGAAATCTTTAGATACAACAGATACAATACTGCGTCAGCAGGAGAGTGCTTTGGGGCAGAAACAAGGGGAATACAGTCAGCTGAAACAGCGCATTGGTGATGGCACTTTGGCAGAAGCCCAGGCAGAATGGAAAAAACTTTGTGATGCGATCAGGGAAAAGGAAGAAGCATTGCAGGATGCGGCAAACAAAAAACAGCAGGCAGAAACGGCATTGGCAAGGACACAAGCCCTTTTGAAACAGACAGAACAGAATCATCAGGAAGGCTGTGAAGCTAAAGAACAGGCAAAGGATGCTTTCTTGAAAACGCTGGAAGAACAGCATTTCAAAGACAAAGCGGATTTTGCAAGTGCCCTTGTTTCCAGAGAAATTCTGGAACAGGCAGAGGAGAAAAACCGGGCATATTTTGCTGATTTGCAGACAAGTCAGCAGCAATTGGTATCCAGAGAGAAAGAAGCGGCAGGCAAAACGTATCAGGATCTGACAGAATTGGAAGAAAGAATGGAACGCCTGCGTGTAGAAAAAGGCGCTCTTCAGGAAAAAGTACAGGAGCAGAAAGCACTGTGGCAGACCCGGAAAAAAGCGGCAGAAAGCGCATGGAAGGAATTGCAGGATTGGAAGAAAGCGGAAAAAGCATATCTGCCCATTGTGGAACTTTCTAAGACAGCCAATGGGGAATTGGCACAGAAAGACAAGATTGCCTTTGAACAGTTTGTGCAGGGATTCTATTTTGATCGGATTTTGGCGGCAGCCAACCTGCGTTTTGCGGAAATGACCAATGGACGTTATCATTTGCGTCGTTCGGAAGTGGCAGCCAATAAACGTTCTCAGTCTGGTTTGGAATTGGAAGTTATGGACTATTTCACAGGCAAGGCAAGAGGGGTTAAGTCACTTTCCGGCGGTGAAGCTTTCAAGGCTTCTTTGAGTCTGGCACTGGGACTGTCTGATCTGATCCAGCAGACTGCTGGCGGCGTGGAAATCAAAGCCATGTTCATTGACGAAGGTTTTGGTGCATTGGATGAAGAATCCAGAGAACAGGCGGTACGGATTTTGCAGCAGCTTTCTTATGGAGATCGTATGGTGGGTATCATTTCCCATGTAACGGAACTGAAGGAAAGCATTGAAAAGAAACTGATCGTGAAAAAGAGCAGCACTGGCAGCACCGTTTTTTTGGAAGTATAAAAAAAGAGGCTGGAATCTGAAAGGATTCCAGCCTTTTTATGTTTTAGTAATTGGGATTGGATTTCATTGCCTGCAAAGTACGGTTCAGCAGATCGTCCAGTTCCCAGCCAAGCTGTTCTGCACCACGGCGGATGATGTCACGGTCACAGCCGGCAGCAAAGGATTTGTCTTTGAATTTCTTTTTCAGGGATTTCAATTCCATGTCCTGTACGCTCTTGGAAGGACGCATCAATGCAGCAGCGCCGATAAGCCCTGTCAGTTCGTCTGTGGCAAAGAGCACTTTTTCCATTTCGTGAACAGGTTCTACATCGGAACAGATGCCATAACCATGGCTGGCAACAGCGTGGATGAGTTTTTCATCCAGATCCAGGTCTTTCATGATTTCCTGGCATTTAATACAGTGCTGTTCGGGATAAAGTTCGAAATCCAGGTCGTGGAGCAGACCTACCATACCCCAGAATTCTACATCATCGCCATAGCCCAGTTCCTGTGCAAAATAGCGCATAACACATTCTACGGTTTCACCGTGCTGAATGTGGAAAGGTTCTTTGTTATATTCTTTCAATAATGCAAATGCTTCATCTCTTGTCAGTTCTTTTGCCATAATCGTTCCCTCTTTCCTTGGTGGTGTTTCTATTTTTATACATTATAACGGTTTGTGGTATAAAAAGCAATGGTTTTTCCAAAGGCGCGCGCTATTGCTTTTTCTGTCAAAAAAAGATACAATAGGGAAACAGAACAGAGAACAGAAAGAGAGGATCATTATGGACGTTACAAGTTTTGGCATTGACCATAATCGTTTGTTGAGAGGGATTTATGTTTCCAGAAAAGACACAGTGGGTGATGGCGTACTGACCACATTCGACGTGAGAATGAAAGAACCTAACCGTGAAATGGTCATGGATACTTCCGTGATGCATACCATTGAACATCTGATGGCAACATTTTTCCGCGGACATGACCAGTGGGCAGATCAGACCATCTATGTAGGCCCCATGGGATGCCGTACAGGGATGTATGTGATTTTCAAAGGCGATCTGGAATCCAAAGATGTTGCACCAATTATGGCAGACGCATACCGCTATATGGCTGAATTTACAGGAGAAATTCCTGCGGCAAAAGCGGAAATGTGCGGCAATTATCTGGATCATAATCTGGAAATCACAAAAATTGAATGCAGAAAGTTCCTGGAAGAAGTACTGGAACAGATCAAAGAAGAAAACATGGTTTATCCCAGACAGCAGGGATAACAAGGAAAAAAAGCCGTCAAACCGAGAGGTTTGGCGGCTTTTTGTTATGATATCAACGAGGGGGAGGTTTTATTGTGTGGATGTGTGTTATCTTCTGCGGCAGTTATTGTTGTTGCCGCAAGAGTTGGAGCCGCAGCTGTTGCCGCAGGAGTTAGAACCGCAGCTGTTGCCGCAGGAGTTAGAGCCACAGCTGTTGCCGCAGGAATTACCGCAGCCACTGCGGGAGTTGGAGCCACAGCCGGAATCACAGCTGTCATTGCAGCTGCATTCTTCACGGCAGCCTGCGGAACCGTATGTGTCACCGAAACCGCAGCAGGAGCGGGGCTGTGTGGAAGGAGAGAACAGATCCAGAGGGAAAGGTACCCGGTCGAAGTTGCGGCAAGGATCTACATCTCCGTTTGTGGAAATGCTGCAAGGTTCAGGTACGCAGTTGCCAAAGCTGTGTACCAGCATATTTACGGTACGGAACAGTTTGACAATGGTGAACAGACCCAGTGTGACATTAACGGCAATGGGTGCGCCCATGGAAGCGTCGCCATTGTCACAGCCGCAGTTGTTGCATCCACAGTTGTTGGAACCGCAGTTGCTACATCCACAGTTATTGCATCCGCAGTTATTGCAGCAGTTGCAGCTGCATCCACAGCCGGGGTATTTCAATTCTGCTGCCAGACCAACGGCTTTCCCTTCTGCTGTAACGAAAGGCCCGCCGTGGGAATTGCCGCAGCAGTCAAACAGATCGGATACTGTGGTCACGTCAGATTCTGTGGAACCAAACAGTGTTACTTTCAGTGTGTAGGAGCTGGTAGCATCTGTGCAGCCGATGGGGCAGCCGTCTGCTCTGCGGAATTCCAGTGTGTAGTCAAATACATACCGCAGTTCCAGATCCCAGCAGCCTTCCCGGAAAGTGTTGGGGCATTTGCGCAGAATATCGATTCTGCTCAGTTCCGGATTGTGCATGGTAACAGTTGCTGCATTGACAGGGGGGATGATGATGTCGCCGTCGCACATCATGTCGTTGCAGCCATTCATACCGCCGCATATGCTTCTGGCGGGGCCCAGAATGTCAGGACTCAGACATTTCTGAATTCTGCACTGGTCAAAGATTTTCTGTGCGATGATGCAGGCTTCGCTCTGGTTGTTATTGTTGTTGCAGCCGCAGCATCTTGCGGTGATTTCCGCATTGTTTTCAAATTCAAAAGCTCCCATAAGACAGCCTCCTTTGGATATTGTGATTGGATTCTTTTATATACTATGTGTCTGTGTGAAATGGGTGCATTTGGCAGGAATAAAAAATATGTCTTAGAAAAACATTTGTATTTGCACTGTGGATTTGGTGAGTTTTTTTGTAAAAAAGGTGTTATAATAATCGTAAGCTCATAGGAAAAGGAGCTTTACATCTGAAAACGACAAAAATCAGCACATTCCAAGGAGGAGATGACGATGTTAGACTTTAGCGAGATTAGAAAAATTGATGGTGCAGTGGCAGATGCCATTGTTGCGGAACTGGAAAGACAACAACATAATATTGAACTCATTGCTTCTGAAAATATTGTTTCTAAAGCGGTAATGTATACAATGGGAACCCCTTTGACAAATAAATACGCAGAGGGCTATCCTGCAAAACGCTACTATGGCGGATGTGAAAAAGTGGATATCGTAGAAAACCTGGCAAAAGAGCGTGCAAAAGAGCTTTTTGGCTGCGACCATGTAAATGTACAGCCTCACAGCGGCTCTCAGGCAAACCAGGCAGTATACTTTGCCATGCTGGAACCAGGGGATACGGTTATGGGTATGAATCTGGATCATGGTGGTCATCTGACTCATGGCAGTCCTGTAAATATGTCCGGCAAATACTTCAATTTTGTGCCTTATGGTGTGAACCATGAAGGGTATATTGATTATGAAGCTTTCCGTAAAAAGGCATTGGAAGTGAAACCCAAAATGATCGTGGCAGGTGCCAGTGCCTATGCCAGAACCATTGACTTCAAATATATGAGTGATGTGGCAAAAGAAGTGGGTGCATATTTTATGGTAGATATTGCCCACATTGCAGGTTTGGTTGCGGCTGGATACCATCCTTCTCCTGTGCCTTATGCGGATTTTGTGACCACAACTACGCATAAGACACTGCGTGGCCCTAGAGGAGGTATGATTATGTGCAAAGCAGAGTATGCCCAGAAAATCGACAAGGCCATTTTCCCCGGTATTCAGGGTGGCCCTTTGATGCACATTATCGCGTCTAAAGCAGTTTGCTTCCAGGAAGCATTGCAGCCTGCTTACAAAGAATATATTGGACAGGTTGTGAAAAACGCAAAAGCTATGGCGGCAGCATTGCAGAAACATGGTGTAGACTTGGTTTCCGGCGGAACGGACAACCATTTGATGCTGTTGGATCTGCGTTCTTTGAATATTACAGGTAAGGATGCGGAAAAAGTGCTGGATGCAGTGGCAATCACAGTCAACAAGAATACCATTCCCGATGACCCTCAGTCTCCTTTTGTTACAAGCGGTATCCGTGTTGGCACACCTGCGGTAACTTCCCGCGGCATGAAAGAAGCGGAAATGGAAGAAATTGCGGAAATCATGGCAATGGTACTGAAAGATTACGAAGGTACCAAAGAAGAAGCAGCAAAGAGAGTACGGGCACTGACTGACCGTTTCCCCATTTATGAAGATTAAGCAGTGAAACGTATTTTTATGGTATTTTGAACATAAAAAAGGTGAAACTTCTTTATATAAGAAGTTTCACCTTTCTTTGTTTATTCGTTTGTCTGTTCTTTTGTTCTGGATTCGTGTTCGGAACGATATCTGGACATCAAACCATGGAACAGATCCATTGCGGTAGGCGGTGTGAAGCTGATGGCATTTGCGCCCGCTTCAATGGTGCGTTTGATACTTTCTCTGGTAGGGCCGCCTGTGGCAATAATCGGAATTTCAGGATATTTTGTCCGAATTTTCGCAACCACTTCCGGTGTTTTTCCGGCGGCGGAAATATTCAGGATACCTGCACCGGCTGCGATTCTGGCGTCGATGTCAGTATTTTCGTCCAGAACTGTGATGACAACAGGAATATCAACGATTTTGCTGATTTCATGAATCACTTCATTGGTGGTGGGCGCATTTACAACAACGGCCATAGCACCAAGAGCTTCCGCGTCTTTTGCCAGCATCACAACACGGGGGCCAGTGGTAGTGCCGCCGCCTACGCCTGCAAAAACAGGAATGCTGGACGCGCTGATGATTGAATTGGTAATGACCTGCTGAGGCGTAAAGGGATATACCGCCAAAACAGCGTCAGCGTTACAGTTACGGATGATGGCAATATCCGTAGAAAAGACAAGGGATTTGATACGTCTGCCCCAAATAACAATGCCGCTGGCTGCCCAGATTTCTTCCGGCATGGTAACGATATGCTTCCGCAGTCTGGTATCAATGCGAGGTGGTTTTTTTTCTGCCAATTCACTCACTCCTTTATATCTGTTCAGTTTCAAAGTGTTTACATAAGAATTACAGTAACAGAATATAACGATTTTTTTTGTTTGTCAAGCGTGGGCAAATGGGAGAAATGTTCTTCTTGGAAGCGGCATGGGACTGGGGTGGGGGGAGGAAAAAACTTGACATACAGGGGGTTTCGGGATAAACTTTGAAGTGTAAATATGTAAACTTTGACATTTTGGAGGGAGATTATTTTTGGAAACCATAATTGGTCTAGGCGTTTCCGTTGTATTGAATATCGTGCTGATTGTGAAGATCATGCTTTTGCAGAAAAAACATGCACAGCACACGGTAACAGAAGAAGGCATTCGCCAGATGGTAGACGCAGGCGGTGACAATGGCTCAATTGATGAATCAGAAAAAGAAATGATCAACAATATTTTTGAGCTGAGCAATACTTCTGTGGAAGAAATCGCCACACATCGTACAGATATTGTTGCGGTGCCTCTGGAAGCCACACTGGCAGAAATCAAGGAAGTGCTGATGGAGGAAAAGTATTCCCGTATTGTGGTCTATGAAGACAGTATCGACAATATTGTAGGCGTATTCCATGTGAAGGATCTGGTTAAGTATATTCTGACCGATTCTACCAGAATGGAGGAAGGCAATTTCCATCTGGAGGACATCATGATGCAGCCCTATTTTGTGCCTTTTTCTAAAAAAACGGACGAGCTCATTGAGGAAATGCAGCGGGAAAAAGTACACATGGCAATTGTTATCGATGAATATGGCGGTACATCCGGTATCGTTACCATGGAAGACGTCATGGAAGAAATTGTCGGGAATATCTTTGACGAATACGATCTGGAAGAAGAGGAAGACATTTGTCCCATTGATGAGAATAGCTATTCCATCAGCGGTAAGGCGGATCTGCAGGATGTTGCAGAACAGCTTGGCATCGTCTTTGAAGATGACGAGGATTATGACACATTAGGCGGTTATCTGATCGGTCGTCTGGGCAGAATTCCGGAAGATGATGAAATGCCGGAAATCGCTGTGGGCGGCTGGCTGTTCCAAATCAAACAGTTTGAAGAAAAACGCATTGAAAAAGTTTATGCTTTGCGGCAGCCGGAAGCCTTGGAAGAGGCAGAAGATGTCACAGAGGATGAAGGATAAGAATATCAAGGAGGAAAAGGATTATGTTAAATGAAAAAGTAGCGCAGCTGATCAATGAACAGGTAAACAAGGAATTCTATTCCGCATATCTGTATCTGGATTTTGCGAACTATTATGCATCTAAAGGTCTGGCAGGTTTTGCAAACTGGTATAAAATCCAGGCACAGGAAGAACGCGATCACGCTCTGCTGTTCTATCAGTACCTGCATAACAACAACGCAACTGTTACACTGGAAGCCATCGGCAAACCCGATGTACCTCTGAACAGCCTGATGGATCCTCTGAAAGCTGGTCTGGAACATGAAGTATATGTAACAGGTCTGATCCATAACATCTATGCAGCTGCACAGGAAGTAAACGACTTCCGCACCATGCAGTTCCTGGATTGGTTCGTAAAAGAACAGGGCGAAGAAGAAACAAACGCCAACGACCTGATCACAAAAATGGAACTGTTCGGCACAGACCCCAAAGCTCTGTATCTGCTGGATTCCGAAATGGCAGCAAGAGTTTATGTAGCGCCCAGCTTGACACTGTAATTTTCAGCGAAAAAGAGAAAGTCTCATTAAGGGCTGCTTTATAAAGAAACAAAGCTGGCTGAAATTCTTCCAATATATAGGATTTCAGCCAGCTTATTTTTATAGGATTGTTTTCTTCTGAAGAAAGCGGTTTTGTCTTTTTTTCTGTACATATTTCCGCTTTCTCTCTTGTTCCCCATTTTGATTTGCGGTATACTGAGGTCAATAGGGAAAAAAGGGGGAAGGATTATGAATGTATTGGCTATTGTGCTGCCAGTGTTCTGTATGCTGGGGCTTGGTATGGCTGCCAATCGTTTCGGTTGGATCAGTCGTGCCGGCATGGATGGTATTAAATTGGTGGCAACCAATATCATGCTGCCTGTTGTTCTGGTAGACGCATTGGGGATGGCAGAGTATAACAAAGTAACACTTCTGCTGTTGGCAGTCATGCTGGTACAGCTTTTCATTGCCACGGGGGCTGGTTATCTGTTACGGCCTTTGGTTGGCGGAAGTCAAAGCAGATATCTGCCTTTTCTGACAGCGACTTTTGAGGGCGGTATGATGGCATATCCATTGTATATGGCATTGTGCGGATCGGAAATGCTTTCCAATATTGCTGCTTTGGATATGGCAAACTGTATTTTTACATTTACCGTTTATCTGGCACTGATTACAGCCACAGGCAAAGGAAAAAGCGGCGGCGGACAGCTGCTTTCCACGGTACTGCGTGCACCTGCTATGTATGGGGTTGTACTTGGTATTTTGCTGGGGGTTACAGGCATACTGCCTAAGATCGCAGGCAGCCGTGTAGGAGATGTATATTCTTCTTTGATTTCTATGATTACCACACCGGTTTCCGCATTGATTCTGTTGTGTGTTGGTTATGATTTGAAACTGGATCACCGGGTGCTTTCTTCTGCGGGGAAATCTGCTGCCATTCGTCTGGTGCTGCAAGGGGTGCTTTTGGTGGGTGTATGGTTTGTACTGCGGAATTTTGTGGCAGAACAGGAAATGAAAATTGCTGTATTCCTGTATGCTTTTATGCCGCCTTGTTTCATGAGTCCGCTGTATGCTGTCAGAGAAAAAGACAAGGTGTATACATCGACAACCATTTCACTTTATACTATTTTATCTATCATTGCTTTTACCATTTTGTCCGTCATATTCGGATGATTTTCAAAGCCGCTTTTTCCTGTAAAGAGCGGCTTTTTCTTATGGTTTGCAGTAAGAAGATTTTTCAGAATTGTATGGATAAAAAAACTTCGGGAAAATTCGCTATTGTATCTTTTGGTAATTCTATTTATAATGTACCATAGCGAATACGCATAGCAAATGCAATGAGCAACAGAAAGGCGGAACAAACATGAAGAAAAACTTGCTGGTAGCCCAATCAGGCGGCCCTTCGGCTGCCATCAATGCTACTCTGTGCGGTGTGGTGGAAATGGGATTGGAGCATCCGGAGATTGAGAAAATATATGGCGTCAAAAACGGGATTATGGGGATGTTGTCTGAACGGTTTGTAGACCTGACAGAATTGCTGGCGGATGAAAGCGCGCGTCAGCTCCTTTGCCAGACACCGTCTTCCGCTTTGGGTTCCTGCCATATGAAATTATCTCCCTGGGAAGAAAATGCCTTTGAATATGAAAAGGCCATCAGCATTTTCAGAAAATATAACATTGGTTATTTTATGTATATCGGTGGCAGTGACTCCATGGATACCGTGCATAAATTATCCGAATACTGCCGGAACCATCATATCAATGATATCAAGATCATTGGTGTGCCCAAAGCCATTGAAAACGATCTGCCGGAAACAGACCATTCTCCTGGTTTTGGTTCCGCTGCAAAATATATCGGTACCACATTGACAGAAATTGCATGTGACTGCAATGTATATGCATTGCCTTCCATTACAGTGGTAGAAATCATGGGGCAGGATACAGGCTGGCTCACAGCTTCTTCTGCTTTGGCAAGACTCAATGGAGATGCGGCACCGGATTTGATCTATCTGAGTGAACGTCCTTTTTCCGTGGAACAGTTCCTGTTTGATGTGCGGGAAAAAATGATGGAAAAACGCTCTGTCATTGTGGCAGTCAGCGAAGGTCTGCGCAATGAAGAAGGGGCTTATCTGACAGACAGCCTTCAGAATCGGGTGGAAGATGAATTTGGTCATCGGATTCTGGCAGGGGTTTCCCGTTTCTTGGAGGAAATCCTGCGGCAGGAAATCGGCTGCAAAGTCCGTAGTGTGGAACTGAATCTCATGCAGCGCTGCGCATCCCATGTAGCAAGTGCAACAGATATTCAGGAAGCACGCACCATGGGGCGGGAGGCAGTGCGTTATGCGCTGGAAGGCGGCAGCGGCGAAATGGCTTGCCTGCGCAGAGTTTCTAATGCGCCTTATGCATCGGAAGTGTTCTTCATTCCTGTGGACCAGGTGCTCAATCGTGTGAAACAGGTGCCGGATGAATGGATCAATGAAGAAGGCAATGACATCACACAGGAAATGATGGATTACCTCATTCCTTTGATTCAGGGTGAAATTCCCTGTGCTTATGAAAATGGTGTGCCTGTGCATTTCCATCTTTCCTGATTCATAGCAAAAAAATGTATAAATCAGCCAAAAGTCGTCCATACTTTTCATCGAGGTGGTAGGTATGAAAAGAGGGATTGCGCTTTTGGCTGTTCTTGTTTTTCTCTCCTGCACAGCGGCGGGATATTTGTATACCCAAAGAATGCAGGAACCTGTGACACAGGAAGAAAAAACAGAGCAGACAGAACCTGTTGCAAAAGAAGAAACGGTCATTGGGGAAAATGCGGAAATCGTATATCAGTATTATTATACGGAAGATCAGAGAACTGCGGAGCAGGTGGAACCTGTGCAGAATTATCTTTTGGGTTTGAATCTGGCACAGGTACGCAGTATTTATGATGGCTGGCAGGTGGTTTTCTTTTCACCGGATAAAGTCATTCTGCGCAGTACAGTGGAAGGACGCAGTGATGAAAGTTTTCTGCTGGGTGAGCAAAATGGCATGCTGGCTGTTTTTCGAGAGGATGCCGATGGAAAAATAACATTATATGAATGTACGGATGTGCCTTTATCTGTATTGCCGGAGATAGAGCGTCAGCAGATTCGGGAAGGTGTGCGGATATTGGGAGAAGATAATCTTGCCAGGGTTTTGGCAGATTATATCAGTTGATTTTGCCATGTAAGAGAAGGATAAAATGATAAAAAACGCCGGAAATGTTGGCTTTTTGCCAACCTGCATCGGATTTTCTGCTTGATGGCGTTTTGGCAAGAGTGATAAAATTTTGGTGGAAAACGGAAATCATTTATCGAAAATCACGGAGGAATATTTGACAACAGAAGGATTTTTGAAAAAATGATAAAAAGTAATCCGCATTTTTGATTGTCTGTAAGAAAAATTTTTTGAAAAAATTTTAAAAATAGGCTAGACATTTAATGTCCCACATGCTATAATAACAACTGTGAAAACTCCCCAATATTTTCACATTGCGGTAAGACGCAATCCCAATAAGAAATACCTTCTCTTTGTGAAAATGAGCAGCCATCGGCAGGTTGCTCATTTTCATTTTGTCCGAAAAAAAGAGCCAGTGTTTGACATGAATTTTCCGGCATATTATAATTGGTGCAGGGACGGTGAAAATATGGATTATTATTTGGACTTGGTGCAAAGCGTAAAAAAGAAATACAGACTTTGCAGGGAAGCGTTTTTGCCACAGGCTGTGTTCAGTGACGAATCGGAAAACTTCCGGAAACCGGCAGAACCGTCAGCCGAAGATTTTGTGGAAATTTCTGTACTGACTGGGCGCAATAATGCGTCGGCGGTATATTTATGTGTAGATGATAAAAGATTGTTGATGGAACGAGTGGAAAACGGCCGCGTGTTTGATCGTTATCGCGTTGTTCTGCCGCCGGCGGAAGAAGCGGCTAATTACTTTTTCCAGATCATTCATAATGAAACAACCTATTATTATACAAGAAATGGTGTGTCTCAGGAATTTCCCGTGGACGGATATTTTCGGCTGCTGCGGAATTTCCAGACGCCTGCATGGGCACGGGGTGCGGTGATGTACCAGATTTTTGTAGACCGTTTTTGCAATGGAGATCCTTCCAATGATGTGAAAACAGGAGAATATAACTATCTGGAAAATCAGGTGCAAGCAGTAGAAGACTGGTATGCCCAGCCGGAAGATGGTGATTTTTGCCATTTTTACGGCGGCGACTTGCAGGGGATTTTGCAGAAAATGGACTATTTACAGAATTTGGGTGTGGAAGTATTGTATCTGAATCCCATTTTCGTTTCTCCCAGCAGTCATAAATACGATATTCAGGATTACGACCACGTTGACCCGCACTTTGGCGTGATCGTAGAGGATTATGATAAAGTGGTCGAGCCAGGCGAGAAAAATAGCCAGGCAAAAGCCTATATTACCCGAACCACCAGTGAACGAAACCTTGTGGAAAGTGATGCGCTTTTCATTCGTCTGGTGGAGGAAGCCCATAAAAGAGGCATGCGGGTTATTTTGGACGGTGTATTTAACCATTGCGGTGGATTCCATAAATGGCTGGATCGGGAAGAAGTTTATAAATATCAGAAAAAAGGTGCTTACTACTGCAAGCAGAGCCCTTATCATGATTATTTTTATTGGAAAGAGGATGGCTCTTACGAAGGTTGGTGGGATTATCCCAACCATCCCAAGTTGAATATGGAGAACTGTTCTGCGCTGTATTGGGAGATTATGCGTATCGGGCAGAAATGGGTTTCTCCCCCTTATAATGCTGACGGCTGGCGTCTGGATGTTGCGGCAGATGTGGGCAAATCTGAGGAATTTAATCATAAATTCTGGCATGATTTCCGCAGTGCTGTGAAAAAAGCCAATCCGGAAGCCTTGATTCTGGCGGAACATTACGGAGATGCGGAAGCATGGCTCAGAGGTGATCAGTGGGATGGCGTTATGAATTACGATGCTTTCATGGAACCGGTTTCCTGGTATTTTACGGGCATTTCCAAACATAGCACAGAATCCTGCCCGGATCTGAAAAACAATAACGCTGTTTTCTGGGATACCATTCGGTATCAGATGGGCAGAATGCCTGCACAGGCAGCTGGCGTTGCTATGAATGAACTTTCCAATCACGATCATTCCCGTTTTCTGACCAGAACAAACGGAAGAACAGGTCGGCTCCACACAGATGGTGCCCAGGCGGCAAATCGTGGTGTCAATAAAGCGATGTTCCGGGAAGCGGTGTTGCTGCAAATGACATGGCCTGGCGCGCCTACGGTATATTATGGAGATGAAGCTGGTGTAACTGGCTGGACAGACCCGGATAACCGCAGACCTTTCCCTTGGAATCGGGAAGATGATGAACTGGTACAGTATCATAAAATACTCATTGGTTTGCGGAAAGAGCATATTTCTTTGCGAAAAGGCTCTTTGAAGCCGTTGGATACGGAAAACGGTATTCTGGCATATGGACGTTTTTGTGAAGAAGAACGCTGTCTGATTGTCTGCAACAACCGAGAGGAGGCCGTGCAGATTTCTTTACCAGTATGGCAGATCGGTGTGCAGTCCTGGGGCAAAATGGAAGTTTTGCTCAAGACAAAAGAAATGGATTATTTTACGGAAAAAGAACTGCTTTCAGTGGAAAAGGGCATGATACAGCTGGAAATGCCGCCACATAGCGGTATATTGATGAAAGAAGTGTAAGTCATGGATTTGCGGATATTATTTGAAAATGCGGATATGGTGGCTGTGGAAAAACCACAGGGCATGCCTGCTCAGCCGGACAGAACAGGGGATGGGGATTTGCTTTCCCTGCTGTCAGCCCAGATGAAGCAGGAGTTAGGATTGGTGCATCGTCTGGATCGCCATGTTGGGGGCATTATGGTTTTTGCCAAGACAAAACAGGCGGAAGCAGCCCTTTCTAAAATGATGCAGGCAGGCGGCTGGAAGAAATCTTATCTGACTGTTCTTTGGGGCATGTTGGAAGAAAAGAGCGGTACATGGACAGATTATCTTTTCAAAAACGCCAGAACCAATTTGTCAGAAGTGGTGTCCCCTTCCAGAAAAGGCGCAAAGAAAGCCATTCTGCATTATCAGGTACTAGCAGAAACCATGTGGAATGAGCAACCCCTTTCTCTGGTGGAAATTACATTGGAAACAGGGCGACACCATCAGATTCGTGTCCAGACTTCCCATCATGGCGCACCCATTTGGGGAGACAGAAAATATAATACATTACAGCCCATGAGAGGCATTGGCAACATGGCTTTATGGTCATGGAAGTTGGAAGGAAAATGGGAAAAACAGAAGGATGGTTTTTCCATTCGTTCCTTGCCAAGTGATATGCCATTTTCGCTTTTTTCGGAAAAATTGGGAGAATTGTAAAAAAGTTGTTTTGCTTTTTTTTGCAATGTGTATTATAATGTTCTTGAAAATAGAGAAACAGATAAAAGAACAGCAATGTTCTTTTATTTTCATCATAAAATTAGCAATCACAAAGGTGGTTGGCTAACAAAATAAAGGACGGTGAATGACAATGCAAGGAAAATTTACAAATAAAGCTCAGGAAGTGCTGAAAAGAGCCCAGGAGGCTGCTTTGAAGCTGGGGAATAAATATGTAGGAACTGAACATATTTTGCTGGGGCTGACATTGGTCAGTGACAGCGTAGCTGCAAAGGCGCTGGAAAGTCAGGGTGTTACCTATCATCAGGTTATGGACAAAATCCAGTCTATGACAGGGGGCACCTCTGCTTACTATATTCCTGCGGACTTTACACCACGGGCAAAACGTGTGGTGGAAAGCAGTGTGCAGGAAGCATTCCGTATGGGTACTGGCTATGTAGGTACAGAACATATCCTCATTGCCCTCATTCGAGAAAATGATAATATTGCTGTACGGATTATGGTATCTCTGGATCTGAATCTCCAGCGTTTGTATGATGACATCATGAACATGCTGGGAGAAGGGGAAGACCAGAACAGCAGCGCTCGCGGTATGAACAGCCAAGGAGAAAAACAGGAAAAAAGCGCCACAGAAACACTGGATAAATTCAGCCGTGATATGACGGCACTGGCAAAGAAAAATAAATTTGACCCCATTGTGGGCAGAGATAAGGAAATCGAACGGATTGTGCAGATTTTGAGCCGTCGTACCAAAAACAATCCTTGTCTGGTGGGTGATCCCGGTGTAGGGAAAACCGCCATTGTGGAAGGTCTTGCCCAGAAAATTGCAGAAGGCAATGTGCCCGATACTTTGAAAAATAAGAGAATTGTGGGTCTGGATCTTTCTGCCATGGTTGCTGGTTCCAAATATCGTGGGGAATTTGAAGAACGTATGAAAAAAGCCATGGACGAAGTAAAAGCTGATGGCAATATCATTCTGTTTGTGGATGAAATCCATACCATCATCGGTGCAGGGGCTGCGGAAGGCGCCATTGACGCATCCAATATTCTGAAACCCGCTCTTTCTCGTGGAGAAATCCAGCTCATTGGTGCCACCACATTGGAAGAATACCGGAAACATATTGAAAAAGACGCTGCTTTTGAACGCCGTTTCCAGCCTGTGAAAGTGGAAGAACCTGACGAACAGGCGGCAGTAGCGATGCTGAAAGCTTTGCGTGATAAATACGAAATGCACCATAAAGTAACCATTTCCGATGATGCCATCGAAGCGGCTGTGAAGCTGTCTTCCAGATATGTATCTGACCGTTTCCTGCCTGATAAAGCCATTGACCTCATTGACGAAGCCGCTTCCCGTCTGCGTCTGAAAACATTCAGCGCACCGGATAATGTGGCGGAAATGGAAGAAAAACTGGCGGAAATGGAAAAAGAAAAAGAAGCTGCCATCAAGACAGAAGAATTTGAAAAGGCGGCGGAAATCAAACGGGCCCAGGATGCGCTTCGCGCTCAGTGGAAAGAAGCCAAAAAAGAATGGGAAAACAACCATGAAAATCAGGCACAGGTAGTCACTAGAGAAGAAGTGGCAGAAGTGGTGTCTGTATGGACAGGTGTGCCTTTGCAGAGTTTGCAGGAAGAAGAAAGTCAGCGGCTTTTGCATCTGGAAGATATCCTTCATCAGCGTGTCATTGGACAGTCGGAAGCCGTAAAAGCACTGGCAAAAGCCATCCGCCGCGGCAGAGTTGGTTTGAAAGATCCCAACCGCCCCATCGGTTCCTTCCTATTCTTGGGGCCTACGGGTGTTGGTAAAACAGAATTGTCCAAAGCTTTGGCGGAAGCCCTCTTTGGGGATGAAGATGCTATGATCCGTATCGACATGTCCGAATATATGGAGAAACACAGCGTATCCCGTATGGTAGGTTCTCCTCCGGGTTATGTGGGTTATGAAGAAGGCGGTCAGCTCAGTGAAAAAGTTCGCCGGAATCCTTATTCTGTTGTCCTGTTCGATGAAATCGAAAAAGCATCTCCTGATGTTTTCAATGTGTTGTTACAGGTGCTGGATGATGGACATATCACCGATGGTCAGGGCAGAAAAGTGGACTTCAAAAACACAGTCATTATCATGACTTCCAATGCCGGCGCAAGAAGCATTGTAGAGCCAAAACGTGTGGGCTTTACCAGCATGGAAACAGAAGAACAGAGTTATCAGAACATGAAGAAAAATGTCATGGAAGAAGTGCGCCATATCTTCAAACCGGAATTTTTGAACCGAATCGACGATATGATCGTATTCCATTCCCTGACACAGGAAGATATTCTGGAAATCGTAAAACTTATGACCAAAACCGTTTCCAAACGTATCAAAGAAAATATGGACATTACCGTTACCTTTACGGATAAAGCCCTGGAAAAAATCGCGGAAGAAGGCTATGACAAAGCCTTTGGCGCAAGACCTCTCCGTCGTGCCATCCAGTCCCGCATTGAGGATGCTTTTGCGGAAGAATATCTCATGGGCAACTTCAAAGCAGGGGATAAAGTTTCCGTTGGTTTAAAAACAAACGGCTTCCTTTTCCGTGTGGTAAAATAAACGAACAAATAGGTAGAAAAAAGCAGAATTTTGGTATATACCTGCGGCAGGTTTTGTGATATAATCAATCTGATATAATATCAGAAATATTACCGTGCATATTCTTGTTCGGAATAGACAATAAAGAAAGGACGCTTGGGAGGTAAGCAACATGGCAGTAATTGAGGAATTGATTAGAAAAGAAGATGACGGCAGCATCAGTTTCGGTAACTACCTGATGGATGAAAAGAAAAAAGTGCTGGACTTTGAAGTGCAGGGCGATTTGTATAAAGTAAAAACATTTAAAGAAATCACAAAACTGGAAAAGAACGGTAAAATGCTGCTGGAAGCAGTACCCGGCGCAACTGTTCTGAACTTTGCACAGGATGAAAGAGGCGTTTCCTTCCTGGTGGAAGCAGAAGAAGATGTTCAGCTGACACTGGAACTGGAAGCAGATACAGAATACAAAATTCTGGTTGACGACGTAAACGTTGGCAAAATGAAAACAAATATGACAGGCAAAGTGACATTCTCTGTGGAAATTCAGAAAAATGCAACACCTGTAAAAATTGAAAAAATCGGCTAAAATCTGAGTTTTCAGTACATGATGAAAAGAAAATCGATAGAGTCTTGCAAAAGGCTTTATCGATTTTTGTTTATCTGTCTGTTTTTGTGATGACAACAGAAAAGGTTATCATCGAGGTGGAAGAATGAGAGTAAAAACATCGTATATTTGCAGTGAATGTGGATACAAAAGCTCAAAATGGATGGGAAAATGCCCGGAATGTGGAGAGTGGAACACATTTTCTGAACAGGAAGAAACCAAAAAGGAAAAAAGCAGTGCAAAGCCCGTACAGCTGACCCTTTCCCGTTTGAAGGAAGTGGAAAGCAGCAAAAGCCAGCGGCTTTTGACAGGTATTGGGGAGTTTGACCGTGTTATGGGCGGTGGCATCGTCCGGGATTCCGTAACCGTTTTGACATCTCCTCCCGGTGGCGGCAAATCCACATTGTGCCTGATGGTGGCATACCAATTGGCAAATGCAGGCTACCGTGTGTTATATGCCACAGGGGAGGAAAGTGACAGCCAGATCAAGAATCGAGCAGACAGGATACTGGGGGATATTGCCGATAATATCTGGATTTTGGCAGATACTTCTATGGATGCGGTATTGTCTGCCGTTGGGGAAGTAGACCCGGATTTGATCATTCTGGACAGTATCCAGACATTCTCTCTGGCGGAATTTTATCCGGCGAGGGCAGGCAATCCTACCCAGACCATGGAATGCGCTTCCGCATTGGTGCAGTGTGCAAAGGATAAGCGCAGACAGCGAGCAGCGCTGATGATTGGGCAGATGAATAAAAATGATGAGATTGCTGGTCTGCGTGCATTGGAACATCTGGTGGATACGGTTCTGGTGCTGGAAGGAGAAGGGGCAGATGAGCTTCGTGGACTTCTGGCGACGAAAAATCGTTTCGGCAGCACTGGAGAAATGGGCTTTTTTGCCATGACAGAAAAGGGACTGCGTTCCATTGACAATCCTTCAGAATACTTCATTACCAAGCGAAACAGAAATGAACTGGTTTCTGGCAGTGCTGTTACAGTTTTGCGGGAAGGCTCCCGTCCCATTGTGGCAGAAGTGGAAAGTCTGGTTTCCCAGTCCTTTACACCATATCCTTCTCGGATCAGTGAAACCATGAAAAAAGATACCCTTCATACACTGCTTTCCATTTTGGAACAGCGGGGCAATGTGAAACTTTATGATAAAAACGTGGTGGTTAAGACCACAGGCGGCTTGTTCTTGAAGGAGCAGGCAGCAAATTTGGCGGTGCTCATGAGTATTGTGTCGTCTGTGAAGAACAGACCTATCCCGCCGGATTGGGCGTTCATTGCCGATGTGGGGCTGACGGGAGAATTGAAGCGGGTACCTGCCATGGAAAGTCGTTTGAAGGAGCTTGACCGGCTGGGATACGCAAAAATTATTGTGGCAAAAGGCGCTGCTGGGCAAGTTGTTTTGCAGCATGCAGAAGTAATTGAATGTCGTCTTTTGCAGGATGTTATGGCAATTTTGACAGAATTTTACAGCAAAATGCGTGATTGATTTTCTGTATCTTCTGGCGTTCATTGTATTTTTATAGTTTACGAATAGAAAAACCTATATTATAATAAAGCAATAGGCATTGAAGGAATCAAGATTTTGACTGATGATTCAGTGAATATACAAAGGAGGTATGATAAGCATGCAGGAAGTAAAAATTAAAAAGTTCAAAAAGGTGCTGGTTGCCAACCGTGGCGAAATTGCCATCCGTGTGTACCGTGCCCTGAATGAACTGGGTATTCAGACAGTTGGTATTTTCTCCAAAGAAGATAAATACTCTCTGTTCCGTACCAAAACAGACGAAGCATATATGCTCAATCCTGAAAAGGGTCCCATCGACGCATATCTGGATATTCGTAATATCATCAACATTGCAAAGGCAAAAGGCGTTGACGCCATCCACCCCGGCTATGGTTTCCTTTCCGAAAACCCCGCTTTTGTAGAAGCATGTAACCAGGCTGGTATCGCTTTCATCGGCCCTGATGTGGATGTTATGTACTCCATGGGGGACAAAATCTCCTCTAAACAGATGGCTATTGAATGTAATGTACCCATCATCCCTGGTGTTGACCATGCCATCAGAAGCCTGGACGAAGTTATGGAAGTAGCGGAAAGAGTCGGCTACCCCGTTATGCTGAAAGCCAGCAATGGTGGCGGCGGCCGTGGTATGCGTATCGTCAACAGCGCGGAAGAAATGCCTAAGGAATTTGACGAAGCAAGAAACGAAGCGAAAAAAGCCTTCGGTGACGATAAAATTTTCGTTGAAAAATATCTCCGTGACCCCAAACACATTGAAGTACAGGTTCTGGGTGACAAATACGGCAACGTTGTACACCTCTTTGACCGTGACTGTTCTGTACAGCGCCGTCATCAGAAAGTTGTGGAATTTGCTCCCGCTTTCACTGTCAGCGATGCAGTCAGAGAAAAAATCTTCGCAGATGCCGTTCGTCTGTCCAAACATGTAGGATACAAAAATGCTGGTACACTGGAATTTTTGGTGGATGCAGACGAAAACTACTATTTCATCGAAATGAACCCCCGTATTCAGGTAGAACATACCGTAACAGAAGAAGTAACGGGTATTGATATCGTGCAGGCACAGATTCTGATTGAAGAAGGTTATCCTCTGGATTCCCCTGAAATCGGCATCAAATCTCAGGATGACATCCATTCCAATGGTTATGCCATTCAGCTGCGTGTCACCACAGAAGACCCTGCCAACAATTTCCTGCCTGACACAGGCAAGATCAGTGTATACCGTTCTCCTGCCGGCAATGGTATCCGTCTGGATGGCGGTACTGCTCACACAGGTGCGGAAATCACACCTTTCTATGACAGCTTGCTGGTAAAAATCATTGCTCATGACAGAACATTTGAAGGCGTAACAAGAAAAGCTGTTCGTGCTATCAAAGAAACCAGAATCCGTGGTGTAAAAACAAATATTCCTTTCCTCATCAACGTACTGCAGAGTGATGTTTGGAATGCTGGTAAATGCACCACAACATTCATTGAAAAAACACCTGAATTGTTCCATATCGTATTGGGTAAAGACAGAGCGACCAAGATTGCTGAATTTATCGGTAATAAGATCGTAAACGAATCCAAAGGTCATAAGCCTGAATTTGATCCCATTGTGCCTCCTTCCTTCGGACAGGACCAAAATGGCAAGACCATCTTTGTAGAAGGCGCGAAAGACAAGTTCCTGCGTATGGGCGCAAAAGACTATACACAGAGCCTGCTGAAAGAAAAACGCCTGCTGGTAACAGATACCACCATGCGTGACGCCCATCAGTCTCTGATGGCAACACGTCTGCGTACAAACGACCTGATCGTTGCAGCGCCTGCAACCAACATGGCAATGGCAAACGCATTCTCCGTAGAAGCATGGGGCGGTGCAACATTCGACGTAGCTTACCGTTTCCTGACAGAATCTCCTTGGAGAAGATTGCAGCAGCTTTCCGAAGCAATGCCCAACACACTGATCCAGATGCTGCTGCGTGCATCCAACGCTGTTGGTTACGCAAACTATCCTGATAACGTTGTTAGAGAATTCATCAAAGTTTCCGCAGAACGCGGCGTAGACGTATTCCGTATCTTCGACAGCTTGAACTGGCTGGAAAACATGAAGATGCCCGTTGAAGAAGCACTGAAAACAGGCAAGATCGTAGAAGGTGCTATCTGCTACACCGGCGATATTCTGGATCCTAAGGAAACAAAATATACACTGGATTACTATATCCGCAAAGCAAAAGAACTGGAAGACATGGGCTGCCACATTTTCGCAATCAAAGATATGGCAGGTCTGCTGAAACCTTATGCTGCAAAAGAACTGTTTACAGCACTGAAACAGGAACTGCATATTCCTCTGCACCTGCATACCCATGACACCACAGGCAACGGTGTCAGCACCGTACTGATGGCTGCGGAAGCAGGCGTAGATATTGCAGACTTGGCAATCCAGTCCATGAGCTCCCTGACCAGCCAGCCTTCTATGAACGCAGTTGTAGAAGCACTGCGCGGTACAGAACGTGATACCGGTCTGGATCCCGATCAGCTGGTTGAACTGAGCCATTACTATCAGGGTGTACGTCAGATCTTCACTGGCTTTGAAAGTGAAATGAAGACACCCAATACAGAAATTTATAAATACGAAATCCCTGGCGGTCAGTATTCCAACTTGCTGGCACAGGTAAAATCCATGGGCTCCGCAGATAACTTTGAAGAAATCAAACATCTGTACAAAGAAGCCAACGAACTGCTGGGCAACATCGTAAAAGTAACACCTTCTTCCAAGGTTGTTGGGGATATGGCGATCTTCATGTCCAAAAACGGTCTGAATAAAGACAATATCCTCACAGAAGGTAAAGATATTTCCTATCCTGAATCCGTTGTGGATTACTTCATTGGGAACATCGGTCAGCCCGAAGGCGGTTTCCCCAAAGAATTGCAGGAAATCGTGCTGAAAGGCAGAAAACCTATCGATGGCAGAGCAGGTGCGCTGCTGCCTCCCGCTGATTTCGATGCCATTGCAAAGCATTTGAAAGAAGCACACGTTATGAAAAACGTGAACCCCAGAAACATCATCAGCTATGCGCTGTATCCGAAGGTATATGATGACTACTGCGACCATTGGGAATACTACACAGACGTATCCAAACTGACCAGTGATGTATACTTCTTCGGTTTGGCAAAAGGTGAAGAAACTTCCATCGAAATCGGTGAAGGTAAAGATATCATCATCAAATTCATTGATATGTCTGAACCTGATGCAGAAGGTTTCCGCGCGCTGACATTCGAAATCAACGGCGTTATGCGTGAAGTAAAAGTTCTGGATAAACATCTGGAAGTTAAGAGCGACGGTAAACTGAAAGCCGATAAGAACAACCCTTACCACCTGGGTTCTTCTATCCCCGGTACTATCAGCAAGATTCTGGTAAAAGAAGGCGAAGAAGTGAAGAAGAACCAGCCTCTGCTGACCATCGAAGCAATGAAGATGGAAACATCTATCGTAGCAAAAGAAGATGGCGTTATCGACAAGATCTATGCTGTGGAAGGCGAAAAAGTCAGCCAGGGCGATCTGCTGGTATCCTTCGCAAAAGAAGAAGAATAATTTTTCTTCATCTGCACATCAATATAAGCATAAAAACCCGAAACACAATTTGTGTTTCGGGTTTTTTTGAAACAAAAAAGATACCCCTTGGGAAAAGGAGTATCTTTTTTATTTTTATTCTGTTTTCGGTTTTACAAAGAGCATTGCAAAAACAATTGCCAGCAGGATACAGCAGATTACCAGAGCTGTGCTGCCCCAAAGTTTTGTGCCGACGGCACCAATGGCAGCACCTAAAATAAAGAATAGGATAATGCTGTAATAATGAAAACTTTTTTCTCTGCGGGAAGGGTCTTTTGTCTGGAAATATTTCACCAGATGGTCTGTTCCGCTGCGCAGATTACCGGTACACATGGTGGTGGCATAGGGCATGCCATGGAATTTACGGAAACTCTGTACCTGCATGGCACAGATAAAGGAAACCAGTGCGTTGGCAAAGGCGTCAGTTTTTCCAAGGGGAAGAAAAATCACGACAACCAAAGCCAGAATTTCAATGAGAAGCACTGTCTGTCGCCAGTGTAGGGCTAGTTTTCCTTCCAGACGATGTTTGATCCATTCATCCACAAAAACACCGGCAACAAACGCCAAAATGGGCACCAGATAGGAAAGGGCTTTTTTGAAATCCCCTTCAGATAAGTGCACACCCAGCAGGACGATGTTGCCTGTTTGGGCATTGGCAAAAACCTGACCTCGTGCCAGGTAAGTATATGCGTCCAGAAACCCGCCTACGGCTGCCAGTATGGCACCGATTCGGAAGGAGTCGGACATTTGGTCTGTATGTAATGTCATATATCAATCTCCTGTTATATCATGTATTTTCTGTCCAAAGAACGGTATTGCAGAACTTCTGCCAGATGGCGGACAGTAATTTCTTCGCTGCCGTCTAAGTCAGCTGCCGTTCTGGCAACTTTCAGTATTTTGTGGTAAGCTCTTGCGCTTAAGTCCATGGAAGAGAAAGCTGCCTTCAGCAGTTTTTGTTCTGCTTCCCCGAGAACGCAGTATTTCTCTACTTGTGCGGCGTTAAGCTGGGCATTGAAGAAAATTCCTTCCTTTTTATATCGCTGAAGTTGGATTTCGTGGGCTTTTACCACGCGCTTTTTGATCTCTGTCGAAGATTCGCCGGAAGCGGTGCTTTGGAGATCTTCATAGCCCACCGCAGGCATTTCCACCATCAAATCAATACGGTCTAATAGAGGCCCACTGATTTTGCTTTGGTATTTGGCAATTTCATTGACGGTGCAGTGACATTTATCCCCGCTGCCAAGATAACCGCAGGGGCAGGGGTTCATGGCTGCCACCAGCATGAAATCAGAGGGGAATGTCAAAGTGCCGCTGACACGGGCAATGGTGACTTTTCCATCCTCCATGGGCTGCCGCATGACTTCCAGAGCAGAACGCTGAAATTCAGGCAATTCGTCCAGAAACAACACACCATTATGGGCCAAGGAAATTTCCCCGGGTTTTGGGATTCTGCCGCCGCCAGTAAGGGCAGAAGCGGAAATGGTATGATGGGGAGAACGAAAAGGTCTGTGGTGAATCAAGGCGTTTTTATTCTGCAAAAGACCTGCCACACTGTAAATTTTCGTAATTTCAATGCTTTCTGCAAAAGTCAGGTCAGGCAGTATGGTAGGAAATCGTTTTGCCAGCATGGTTTTACCAGAACCGGGAGGGCCGATAAGCAGGATATTATGTCCGCCGGCAGCTGCCAGTTCCATGGCACGTTTGGCATTTTCCTGTCCTTTCACATGAGAAAAATCCAAACTTTCCCATTCTTTGTCATCGGCAAAGAGATTATCCATGTTCACATGATAGGGATGTAATGTTTCCTGATTTTGCAAAATGGCGACTAATTGCCGCAGACTATGAAGGGGATAGACCTCCATGCCTTCCACAAGAGCCGCTTCTTCGGCATTTTCATAGGGCACAAAGCATTTTGTGATGCCATCCTGCAATGCGCCATAGACCATAGGCAGAATGCCGTTGACAGGGCGCAGAGAACCATCCAGAGAAAGTTCTCCAGCCAGTAAATATCCATCTAATGCTTCAGCAGGCAGGGTTCCCATAGCAGTCAGGATCCCTGCGGCAATGGGCAGGTCAAAGGACGCCCCTTCTTTTTTCGTGTCCGCTGGTGCTAAATTGACCGTGATACGTTTGGTTGGAAAGGACAGCCCTGTGTTTTTGATGGCAGTGCGTACCCGTTCTCTGGATTCTTTCACAGCAGAATCCGGCAGCCCTACAATGTCAAAAGCAGGCAGTCCGCTGCTCAAGTCAACTTCTACATTGACAGCATAAGCGTCAATGCCAAGCAGTGCGGCACTATGAATAATGGAAAGCATGACCTCGCCTCATTTCTCTTGAAAAATTCTGTTCTTATCATAACAATTCTTACGAAAAAGTGCAATGAAAATTGGAGATTTCTACCAGTACATGCATAGGGATTCACATTATTTTCAAATTTTTAGAAAAAAATCATTGAATTTTGAAAAGAAAGCATATATAGTAGATTGCGTAACTGGCAAGGGGATAAGGAGGCGTCATTGTGGAAGAAACGTATCTGATGTGGCTGGCAAGAGTGACACTGCATAACACAAAGAAAGCCTTTCAGCTTTTGGGAAGATTTGGTACAGCGGAAAATGTTTTTTACGCAGAACCGGAAGAAATCCGCAGCGCCTTGGGCAATGCCACAAAGCTTGCAGATACCATTTTATCCCAACGAGACCCTGAAATGCTGGATGAATGGATGATCGAATTGGAAGAAAAAGAAATCTCCTTTTATTCCTATTTCCACCCGTCCTATCCTTATTTGCTGAAACAGATTTACGATCCGCCTTTGGGGATTTATGTGAAAGGCGTTCTGCCAGATGACCATATTGACAAAATCGGTGTCATAGGCGCCAGAAGGTGTTCTCAATATGGCGCATCCGTGGCTTACCGCATCACAAAAGATTTGGGTCAGACCAATGTGGTTGTTGTCAGCGGCATGGCCAAAGGTATTGACGCAGTTGCCCATAAAGGCATCATGGATGGCGGCGGAAAAACCATCGCTGTACTGGGCTGTGGCGTAGATGTTTGTTATCCTGCGGAAAATCGGGAATTGATGGAGCGGATCATAGAAAACGGCTGTGTACTGTCAGAGTATCCGCCGGGAACAAAAGCGGTTCCTTATCATTTTCCCTATCGTAACCGCATTATCAGCGGTCTTTCTAAACTGATTGTCGTCATTGAAGCAGGAAAACGCAGCGGCACATTGATTACAGCCGATTTAGCACTGGAAAACGGCAGGGATGTTTTCGTTCTGCCAGGCAATGTCACCAGCAAACTGAGCGAAGGCACCAATAACCTGATTAAGCAGGGCTGCCCAATCATTACAGAATCGGGAGATATTTTAGAGGAACTTGGCATATCCTATCAAGAAAAGGAAAAGACCCGTTTCTATGAAAAAGTAGAAGAAAAACTGACACCCGAAGAACGGGAAATTTATGAGAAAATAACTGAGGCAACACCGGTAACGGCTGAGGAATTGAGCCGGATGCTGGATAAGCCAATTCAGGATATACAATATGTACTTTCTCTGTTGGAAATCACTGGATATATTCGAAAATTACAGCAGGCGGGTTATGTCCGCAGTTAACAGAGAAGGCTGAGAGGTGAAGATATGAGCAAAGAAGCGACTGCAGCAAAACCAAAGAAAACAACTAAGAAAGCTGCGTCAAAGAAATACCTTGTCATTGTAGAATCTCCTGCAAAGGCAAGTACCATTGGAAAATTTTTGGGAAGCAATTATAAAATCGAGGCTTCCATGGGGCATATCCGAGATCTGCCCAAAAGCCAGATGGGCATTGACATTGAACACGATTTTGAACCCAAGTATATCACCATCCGCGGCAAAGGCGATTTGCTGAGCAAACTGAAAAAAGAGGCGAAGGCTGCCGATAAAGTCTATCTGGCAACTGACCCGGACCGTGAAGGGGAAGCCATCAGTTGGCATCTGCTTCACGCCCTCAATTTAGGTGATGATAAGGACATCAGCCGTATCACCTTCAACGAAATCACAAAGGCTGCGGTAAAACGCTCCATTTCTGAAGCAAGAGAAATCGACATGGATTTGGTGGATGCCCAGCAGGCACGCCGTGTGCTGGACAGAATGGTGGGTTATACCGTCAGTGACTTATTATGGAAGAAAGTCAAAAAAGGCCTCAGCGGCGGTCGTGTACAGTCTGTTGCACTGCGTCTGATCTGTGACAGAGAGGACGAAATCCGTGGCTTTATTCCAGATGAATATTGGACCATCGGTGCAAAACTTACCGATGCGGAAAAGAAAACATTTGAAGCTAGATTTTACGGAAAGGGCAGTGAAAAAATGGAACTGCCCAACGCACAGGTGGTTCAAGAAGTGGAAAACGGTCTGAAAGGACAGGATTTCATCGTCAAAGAAGTGAAAAAAGGTACACGCCAGAAGAAACCTGTTGCACCTTTTACCACCAGTACCATGCAGCAGGAAGCCAGCAAGCATTTGAACATGGCAACACAGAAAACCATGCTCATTGCCCAGCAGCTTTATGAAGGCGTTCATGTAAAAGGGGAAGGCAATGTGGGTCTGGTTTCCTATATCCGTACCGACTCCTTCCGTATTTCCGATGAAGCCTATGAAGCAGCTGTTTCCTATATCGGTGAAAACTTCGGGGAAGAATATGTAAATCCTGAACGTGTGGTATATAAATCCAAAGGGAAAACACAGGATGCTCACGAAGCCATCCGTCCCACAAATGTACAGCGGACACCTGACAGCATCAAAGAATCCCTGACAAAAGATCAGTATAAACTTTATAAACTCATTTGGGAACGCTTCGTTGCCAGCCAGATGAGTCCCGCGCTCTATGATACCATGCAGGTGAAAATGGCAGCAGGGGAATATAGTTTCCGTGCTTCCGGTTCTCGTTTGACTTTCCGGGGCTTCTTGGAAGTTTATAACAAAGGGGAGGAAGAAGCCGATGTGCAGATGCCTGTGCTGAAAGAAGGCGATGCGCTGAAAGCACTGGAAATCCTGCCGGAACAGCATTTCACACAGCCTCCTGCACGTTTCACAGACGCTTCTCTGATTAAGACACTGGAAGAAATCGGTGTAGGGCGTCCCAGTACCTATGCACCTACATTGACTACCATTCAGGCAAGAAACTATGTCACAAAAGAAGCCAAAAACCTCTATCCCACAGAATTGGGAGAAGTGGTAAACGATATCATGAAATCCTATTTCCCTGACATTGTGGACGTCGACTTCACCGCAAACATGGAAGAACGTCTGGATGATGTGGAAATGGGCAGAGAAGAATGGAAACAGATCATCCGTGATTTCTATCCCGGTTTCCATGAAGCAGTGGAAAACGCAGTGGAAAAACTGGCGAAAGTGGAAATTAAAGATGAAGTGACTGATGTCATCTGCGAAAAATGCGGCAGAAACATGGTCATCAAATATGGCAGATACGGAAAATTCCTGGCTTGTCCCGGTTTCCCGGAATGCCAGAACGCGAAACCTTTCTTTGAAGAAGCCGGTGTGAACTGTCCTGAATGCGGCGGCAAAGTTCTCATCAAGAAAACAAAGAAAGGCAGAACATATTTCGGTTGTGAAAACAATCCCGAGTGCGGCTTCATGTCCTGGAACAAACCTACCGGGGAAAAATGTCCCGTTTGCGGCAGTTTCCTGGAAGAAAAGGGAAAGAAAAATCCCAAAATCGTATGCTCCAATGAAAAATGCGGCTATATGCGGGAGCCTGAACCGGAAAAAGAAGAAAATACAGAGGAATAAATCGCTGTTTTTTCAGAAAAAGTTGAAAAAAACCATAATTTATGGTTGTAATTTGTATGGGATTGTGCTATAATCCCATAGGTAACTTAAAAACACACGCATTTGCTGCCCTGTGTCCGGTGCCGAAGTGTTCGGTGACACGGGGGATGATGCGGAGGACAAACCACAGGAGGTGCGCTATGAGCGTAATTTCAATGAAACAGTTGTTAGAAGCTGGTGTACATTTTGGTCACCAGACAAGAAGATGGAACCCTAAAATGGCTGAATACATCTTCGCAGAAAGAAACGGTATCTACATCATCGACCTGCAGAAAACCGTTAAAAAAGTAGACGAAGCTTATGCTGAAATCTGCAACATCGTAGCTGACGGCGGCGAAGTTCTGTTCGTTGGTACAAAGAAACAGGCACAGGAATGCATCAAAGAAGAAGCTGAAAGATGCGGTATGTACTACGTTAACCAGAGATGGCTGGGTGGTATGCTGACAAACTTCAACACAATCAAAACAAGAATTGCAAGACTGAAAGAACTGGAAAAAATGCAGGAAGATGGCACTTTTGACGTTCTGCCCAAAAAAGAAGTTGCAGCCCTGATGCACGAAATGGAAAAACTGGAAAAGAACCTGGGCGGTATCAAAGAAATGAAGAAGATCCCCGATCTGATGTTCGTTGTTGATACAAGAAAAGAAAAAATTGCTGTTCAGGAAGCACACACACTGGGTATTCCCATCGTTGCTATCGTAGATACAAACTGCGATCCCGATGAAATCGACTACGTAATCCCCGGTAACGATGACGCTATCCGCGCCGTAAAACTGATCGCTTCCAAAGTAGCTGATGCAGTTCTGGAATCCAAACAGGGTGAACAGGAAAACGCAGAAGCAGCTGAAGAAACAGTAGCTGAATAATTTCATAGGCAATTTGCCCGAGCTTCAGCCGATTCACGGGCTGAAGCTCTTTCTTATCATAAAACCAATATACGGAGGGAAAAGAACATGGCTATTACAGCAGCAATGGTAAAAGAACTGAGAGAAATGACAGGCGTTGGCATGATGGACTGCAAAAAAGCCCTGACTGAAACAGACGGCGATATGGAAAAAGCAGTTGAACTGCTGAGAGAAAAAGGTCTGGCAGCTTCTGCGAAAAAAGCAGGCCGTATTGCTTCCGAAGGTATCGTTGATGTTTACCTGAGCGATGACAACAAAGTTGGTACAATCGTAGAAGTAAACTCCGAAACAGACTTCGTTGCAAAGAACCAGGTATTCAGAGATTATGTTGCAGCAGTTGCAAAACAGGCTTCCACAACAACAGCAACAGATATGGATGCTTTCTTCGCTGAAAAATGGGATCTGGATCCTCAGTTCACAGTAAAAGAAGCTCTGAGCCAGCAGGTAGCAGTTATCGGTGAAAACCTGAACATCAGACGTTTCGAAAAATTCGAAAAAGCTAGTTCCGGCAGACTGGTTTCCTACATCCACGGCGGCGGCAGAATCGGCGTTCTGATCGAACTGGCTTGCGATAACGACAGCGACGCTCTGGAAGAACTGGGCAAAAACGTTGCAATGCAGATTGCAGCTCTGAACCCTAAATTCATCGCTGAAAAAGACGTTCCCGCTGACTTCATCGAAAAAGAAACAGAAATCCTGACAGTACAGGCTAAAAACGATCCTAAAAACGCAAACAAACCCGAAAACATCATTGCAAAAATGATCGAAGGCAGACTGAAAAAAGAAATGAAAGAATTCTGCCTGATTGAACAGCCTTACGTAAAAGACGGCGATCTGACAGTGAAAAAATACATTGACTCCGTAGCAAAAGAAGTAGGTGCTCCTATCGAAATCACACGTTTCGTACGTTTCGAAACAGGCGAAGGTCTGGAAAAGAAAGACGAAAACTTTGCTGACGAAGTAGCAAAAGCTATGCAGTAATCTGCAAAGGTATTTTGCACATCTTATGAATTCCAAAACGGATAGAACCTTGCAAAAGGTTTTATCCGTTTTTTTCTTTGTGAAACTTTTACAGAAATTTAGTTGCGTCCGTCCGTAAAAAATGGTTAAATGAAGGAGAGAACATGCACTAGGAGGGAATGGAATGAAACAACTGGTTTATCATTACTGCAGCTTATCGACCCTTTTGAATATATTGGAACATAAGACCATCCGTTTATCTGATATCAATAAACAAAACGACACCAATGAAAGCAAGGCTCTTTTGCATATCACCCGCAACCGCGCCATTCAGATTATGCTTTCCCGTCCGGGAGTAGATAGTAATCAGACCTTTGGTGGCTTGACATATCGGGAATTTATTGTGTACCTCATTGATAAAATGATCGAACATGTAAAAGGGTATAAAGATTTGATGGCGTATATTGCCTGTTTTTCCGAGTCTGACGACTATCTGGCACAATGGCGAGGTTATGCGGACAACGGCAGAGGTGTAGCCATTGGTTTTGATGTGGAAACCATTGAGCGGCTCATTGAGCAGATTCCTGATGCCCAGTTGGAATTCCGTAAGGTGCATTATATCGACACCAATAAGAATGTTATGGACTGCGATACCACCCAATGTAATCTGAGTTTGAACCGCCATGCGGCAAAACTGGTGGAAACCCTGTTTTCCTATATGGAGCGAAACGAAACGAAGCAGATTCTGGATGGTACTTATTTGGATTCTCAGGCAGGACACTGGTTCATTCCTCTTTTGCAGGATTCTTTCTTCTATAAAGACGATTCCTTTGCAGAGGAGGATGAATGGCGGCTGATTTTGAAAGATGAAATCATCAAAAGCGAAAGCGATTGGGAAAACATATATAATTGGAAACGCACAGGACATTCCATCAGACCGGCAATGAAACGTCTTTTCCCTAAGGCGTTGGAATTCCGTGTGGAGGATAATGACATTGTTTCTTACATGGATATGGATTTCTCTGATGGGGATTATATGCATAATGATATGATTCGGGAAATCGTCATTGGGCCAAACTGCCGTTTGGAGGAAGAAGATGTATTCCAGCTTCTTGGTCATTTTGGCTTTGATACCGCGGATGTCAAAATCCGTAAATCAGATTCTTCTTATCGTATTTGAATATAGAATGAAAAAGGCTGTTTGTGGGCAATCTTTCACAGACAGCTTTTTTTACATGAAAATAACCAAAAACAATCAAATTTAGTCAATTTCAATAAAAATTAGTCATAATTTTTGTGACCTAATATGATTGAATATGACTGAATTTGGTTATATAATAAATCCAAGTTAAAAATATTTCAAAAACAGTCATTGGAGGTGAGACTGTGATTTACACAGTTACCTTTAATCCATCTTTGGATTATATTGTGGAAGTACCCTCCTTTCAGATGGGTATGACCAATCGAACTACGTCAGAAAGTATCTTTCCGGGCGGAAAGGGCATCAACGTTTCCATGGTACTGCAAAATCTTGGTGTAGAAAGTACAGCACTGGGATTCACTGCCGGATTCGTAGGCGATGAAATCTGCCGCCTGTTACAGGAAAAAGGATGTCATACGGCGTTTATGACTCTGCCGGAAGGATGCAGCCGCATCAATGTGAAATTGAAGTCTGCGGACGGCACAGAAATCAATGCCAGAGGCCCGGTCATTACAGAAGAAGCCTTGCAGCATCTGATGCAAAAACTGGATATGCTGGAAAAAGGCGATGTGCTGGTTCTGGCGGGAAGCATTCCCACAGGTCTGCCGGCAACCATTTATCAGGATATTCTCCATCGTCTGACGAGCAGAGAAATTCTGACCGTTGTGGATGCCACAGGCAATCTGCTTTGCAACGTGTTGGAACATCATCCGTTTTTGATCAAACCCAATCATCATGAACTGGGTGAGATTTTTGATGTGACCATTGATGATATGGAAAAGGTGAAAATTTATGCCGGAAAACTGCAGGAACAGGGTGCAAGAAACGTACTGGTTTCCATGGGCGGAAAAGGTGCGGCTCTGCTGACAGAAAAAGGCGATTTTTATCATTTGCCTGCCCCTGAGGGAAAGTTGGTCAACAGCGTTGGTGCAGGAGATTCCATGGTAGCTGGATTTTTGGCAGGCTGGCTGGAAAGCGGGGATTATGCCCATGCCTTTAAAATGGGGATTTCCGCAGGCAGTGCCAGCGCTTTCAGTGAAAATCTGGCAACGAAAGAAGAAGTATTGGCTTTATATGAAAAGTTAAAATAAAGGGAGGGGACCCACATGCGTATTACAGATTTGCTGGATCGCCGCAGTATTGCCCTTGATGCAAAACCGGCGTCCAAGAAAGAAGCTTTGGACACAGTTATTCAGTTGATGATCGACAGTGGTAAAATCAAAGATGCGGAGGCTTACCGCAAAGAGGTTTACCGCAGAGAAGAAGAAGGAACAACAGGCATTGGCGAAGGATTGGCAATTCCTCATGGGAAAGGCGAATTCGTAGAAAAACCTGGTCTGGCTGCACTGGTTGTACCAGAAGGCGTTGATTTTGAATCTCTGGACGGAGAACCTGCAACACTGATTTTCCTGATCGCTGCTCCGAATACAGCGGATAATGTGCATCTGGATGTATTGAGCAAACTTTCCGTTATGATGATGGATGAAAACTTTGCGGATAGTCTGAGAAACGCAAAAACAGTGGATGAATTCCTGAAAGTCATCGACGACGCGGAAGAAGCGGAAAGCGAAGAAAAAACAGAAGAAGCTCCCGCAGAAACAACTGCACAGCCTGTTTGCAAAGTTCTGGCAGTTACTTCCTGCCCCACAGGCATCGCTCACACATACATGGCTGCGGAAGGTCTGGAAAAAGCAGCAAAAGCAAAGAACTGCACCATCAAAGTAGAAACCCGCGGCAGCGGCGGTGCAAAGAATGTATTGACTGAAGAAGAAATTGCAGCAGCTGACTGCATCATCGTTGCGGCAGATACACAGGTACCTATGGATCGTTTCCACGGCAAACCCGTTATTTCCTGCCATGTAGCAGATGGCATCAGCAAAGCGGAAGAACTGCTGGATGAAGCTATCTCTGGTAAAGTTCCTCTGTATCAGGCAGAAACAAAACCTCAGGAAACAGTGAAAGCTAGCGGCTCCGTTGGGCATAAAATCTATATGCAGCTCATGAACGGTGTATCTCATATGCTTCCTTTCGTTGTCGGCGGCGGTATCCTCATTGCCATTGCCTTCCTGATTGATGGTTTGAGTGTAGATATGACAACATTGCCTGCGGAAATGCGTGCCAACTTCGGTACCATCACACCTGCTGCGGCACTGTTCAAACAGATCGGCGGTGTGGCATTTGCCTTTATGCTGCCTGTATTGGCTGGTTTCATTGCCATGAGTATCGGTGACAGACCTGGTTTGGCTCTGGGCTTTGTAGGCGGTTCCATTGCGGCTTCCGGCAGCTCCGGCTTCCTGGGCGCTCTGGTAGCAGGTTTCCTGGCAGGTTATACCATCGTTTTCCTGCGCAAGATTTTCGATAAACTTCCTGAAGCATTGGAAAAAATCGCTCCTGTATTGCTGTATCCTCTGTTCGGTATCCTGATTGTAGGTCTGATCATGTACTTCGTGATAGAACCTCCTGTTGGTGCGCTGAATACAGCCATGAATACAGCTCTGACAAACATGAGCGGTACAAGCAAAGTGCTGCTGGGTATCCTGGTAGCAGGTATGATGTCCATCGATATGGGCGGCCCTTTCAACAAAGCAGCTTATGTATTCGGTACTGCTTCCATTGCGGCAGGTAACTACGACATTATGGCAGCAGTTATGGTAGGCGGTATGGTACCTCCTTGTGCCATCGCTCTGTCCACCATCCTGTTCAAGAAGAAATATACAAAACAGGAACGTGAATCCGGCCCTACAAACTTCATCATGGGTCTGGCATTCATCACAGAAGGTGCAATTCCTTTTGCAGCATCTGACCCTCTGCGTGTCCTGCCTTCCTGTATCGTAGGCTCTGCACTGGCAGGCGCACTGTCCATGGCATTTGACTGCACACTGATGGCTCCTCACGGCGGCATCTTCGTATTCCCTGTTGTAGGCAATGCGCTGATGTATTTGGTTTCTCTGGTGGCAGGTACCATTGTGGCAGCAGTATTGCTGGGGATTTTGAAAAAAGATGTAACAGAATAAGTTTGCATAGATTTGCGGCAAAGCCCTGTGCTTTGCCGCTTTCCCTTTTTCTGGTTTCTGTTTCTGGTTGATTTTGACTGTTTTTGCATGATATAATGACAAAAAGGGAGGCTTTTGTATGTTGACAGAACAACGATATGAAAAAATTCTCGATTTGGTAAATGAGAAAAAAAGTGTTACCGTCAAAGAAATGACGGAACTGCTGGAAAGTTCTGAATCCACCATCCGCAGGGATTTAACGGTACTTCATAAAAAAGGACGTCTGGTGAAGGTATTCGGCGGCGCAGTCGCCATCGATATGGAATACCGTACCAAAGATGAGGAAGTCAATCGCAGAGAAGATGAAAATAAGGAAGCAAAGGAATTGATTGCTCGTTTTGCTGCGTCTTTGATTCAGCCGGATGACTTTGTATTTTTGGATGCAGGCACCACCACAGCTTGGATTCCGGACTTTTTGATAGAAAAATCCGCTGTATTTGTGACAAACGGCATTGCCCATGCCAAAAAACTGGCAAGACTTGGCGTGGAAGTCCATCTGCTGGGCGGAGAGTATAAATCTTCTACGGAGGCAATTGTGGGGGATGAAGCCGTGGAACAGCTGCGCCGGTATCATTTCACAAAAGGCTTTTTCGGTACAAACGGCATTGGAAAAACAGCAGGCTATACCACACCGGATATTCGGGAAGCGTCATTGAAGCGCTGTGCAGTGCAGCAGAGCCGGGAAACTTATATCCTGGGGGACAGTAAAAAATTCAATCGCATGAGTGCGGTAAGCTTTTGCGATTTTTATGACGCCACAGTGATTACAGAAGAAATTTTGCCTGAATTTGCCCGCTGCAACAATATTTTAAAAGCGAAATGATTTTTTCAAAAGGATTGCGGTGAGGTGTTGAACCTGTCACCGTTGTATGGTATAATCATCGACGGCAATAAAATTTCAGATTTTGTGTCGAAACAAAAGAGGAGCGGTAAGGGGAAATGGTTGGACATTTCCCTTTTTACAGGTTTCCCCATGCCCGCTGCATGTCAGAAAATATATGTGGAAATTTTATGCGGTTTATGATACATTATAAATTAAGGAGGCTGTTTGCATGTATAAGAGAATTGTGCTGAAACTGAGCGGAGAAGCACTGGCAGGAGATAAGGAAGGCGTTTCCTTCGATGACGCGGTTGTTTCCGCTTTGGTGAAACAGATTCGTCAGGTAATGGAAATGGGAACACAGGTATGTCTGGTTGTAGGCGGCGGCAACTTCTGGAGAGGCAGAAGTGCTGACAGCGCTATGGACAGAACAAAAGCAGACCAGATCGGTATGCTGGCTACTGTGATGAATGCCATTTATCTTGCCGACGCATTCCGTCAGCAGGGAACAAAAGCGGTGATTCAGACACCCGTTGTATTTGGCACAATGACAGAACTGTTTTCCAAAGAAAGTGCGCTGGCACATCTGAAAAATGGTGAAGTTTTGATTTTTGCAGCAGGATTGGGACATCCTTTCTTCTCCACAGACACCATTACAGCGCTGCGTGGTGCGGAACTGGATGTAGATGGTCTGTTCTTTGCAAAGAATATCGATGGGGTATATGATGATGACCCTGCAAAGAATCCCAATGCGAAAAAATTTGATGTGATCACATCTGAAGATATCGTGAAAAAGAATCTGAAGGTTATTGACACATCCGCGGCAGCACTTTGCTTTGAAAGAAAAATTCCGGTGGTTATTTTCGGCTTGAATGAAGAAAACAGCATTATGCGTGCAGTAAAAGGCGAAAAAATCGGTACATTGGTAACAGTATCTTAAGATTGAAAATTTAGGAGGAATCGATATGGCATCTGAAGCAACAAAAATTTACGACGAAAAAATGACAAAAACTCTCGCCGCATTGGACAGTGATTATGCTACGATTCGTGCGGGCCGTGCAAACCCTCATGTATTGGATAAAATCATGGTAGATTACTACGGTGCGCCTACTCCCATCAATCAGGTAGGTAACATTTCTGTTCCCGAACCTCGTATGATCCAGATTCAGCCTTGGGACAGCACAATGCTCAAAGCTATTGAAAAAGCCATCAATGCATCTGAACTGGGTATCCATCCCGGCAATGACGGCAAAGTAATCCGTCTGATCTTCCCTGAACTTTCCGAAGAAAGAAGAAAAGAACTGAATAAAGACGTTAAGAAAAAAGCAGAAGCTTCCAAAGTAGCAATCCGTAACATCCGCCGTGATGCTCTGGATGCTTTCAAAAAACAGGAAAAGAAAAAAGAAATCACAGAAGATATTCTGAAAGATCTGGAAGAAGAAATGCAGAAACTGACAGATAAATACATCGCAGACATCGACAAAAAATGCGATGAAAAATGCAAGGACATTCTGTCTGTTTGATTTTTCAAAATTACTGCCCCTCTCATTGCAGAGGGGCTTTGTTACATGGAGGGGAAAAAATGTTTTTTCAGCAAACAGAAACAAAAAATTACGAAATTGATATGGAAAGAGTGCCTCAGCATATTGCCATCATCATGGATGGTAACGGCAGATGGGCAAAGAAACGTTTCCTGCCCAGAAAAGCAGGGCATAAAGCAGGTGCGGAAACACTGGAACGGATCATTGAAGACTGTCGTGATTTGGGCGTAAAACATCTGACTGTGTACGCTTTTTCAACAGAAAACTGGAAACGTTCTCAGGAAGAAGTAGATGCCATTATGGATCTGCTCCGTCAGTACCTGAAGAATTATTTCAAAAGATTCCTGAAGGATGATATTCGTCTGAATGTCATTGGGGACATCCATCGTCTGGATCAGGATATTCAGGACAGCATTTTGGAAATTGAAGATCTTTCTAAGGATAAAACAGGTCTTTTCGTCCATATCGCACTGAACTATGGCGGCCGTGATGAACTGCGCAGAGCCATCACAAAAATCGCCGCGGAAGTGGAACAGGGCAATCTGAAAGCGGCAGACATCACAGAAGAAATGATCGGCGATCATCTGGATACAGCGAACGCACCTGACCCTGAACTGGTGATCCGTACCAGTGGGGAAGAAAGAATCAGTAATTTCCTGCTGTGGCAGATTGCGTATTCTGAATTTTTCTTCACAGATACCCTTTGGCCTGACTTCAACAGAGCCTCTCTGGAAGAAGCCATTTATTATTATCAGAACAGAGAACGTCGTTTTGGCGGTAGATAAAAAGAGGTGAAACAGATGAAAACAAGAATCATTTCTGCTGTGATCCTTGTGCCTTTGCTGCTGTTTTTCGTCATCAGTGGGGGGATTTGGCTGAAAATCGCTGTGGGATTTCTTGGACTGGTTGGCATGCATGAGTTTTATCAGGCATTTTCCAAAGAAAACAAAAGTCTGCATATAATCTGTTATGCCTTCGCTTTGTTCTATATGATATTCATAGAGGACATCATCAACGGGGATAATTATTTCAATATTTTTGTTTCCGTGTTTATGGTGGTACTGCTGATTTATACGGTGTTGTATCATAACCATACCAATGCCCTGGAAGGCATGACGGGATTTTTTGGCTTTTTCTATGCCTGCTTCCTGCTGTCCCATATCTATCTGGTAAGAGAATATACTTATGGGAAACTGCTGATTTGGCTGGCGTTCATCGCCGCTTTCGGCTGTGATACAGGGGCATATTTTGCAGGGATCACATTCGGGAAACATAAGCTTATTCCAACATTGAGCCCTAAGAAAACCATTGAAGGCTCCATTGGCGGCATTGTGACAGCAACGGTTCTGGCACTGCTCTATGGCTTGTGGTTACAGCGTTCTTTCACTATGGAAGGCGTAAACATCCTGCTGCTTTGCGGTTTGACAGGATTCTTCGGCTCTTTCCTGGCGCAGATCGGTGACCTGGCGGCTTCTGCCATGAAGCGCCTGACAGGCATCAAGGACTTTGGGAAGCTGATTCCCGGACATGGCGGTGTGCTGGATCGTTTTGACAGCGTCATTTTGACAGCTCCTGCCGTATACTATATAATGTTGTTTTTGATTGATGTACAAGTATGATATAGAGGTGGAAAATATGAGAACAATCTCTATTTTGGGCTCTACCGGCTCCATCGGCACACAGACACTGGAAGTTGTGGAAGTGCTGGGGGATATTCAGGTAGGTGCCATCAGCGGCAATCACAATATTAAGCTGCTGGAAGAACAGGCGAGAAAATTCTGTCCCAGACTGGTTTCTGTTATGGACGAGGATAACGCCAAAGAATTGAAAAGCCGTCTGGCAGACACCAACTGTAAAGTGGTAGCTGGCATGGATGGTCTGGTGGAAGCGGCAACGCTTGCGGAAGCAGATACTGTTGTCACATCTGTTGTGGGCAATGTGGGTCTGCGTCCTACTTTCGAAGCCATTTCCGCAGGAAAAAACATCGCATTGGCAAATAAGGAAACACTGGTTTCCGCAGGTCAGCTGGTAATGGATCTGGCAAAGAAAAAAGGCATTTCCATTTATCCCGTAGACAGTGAACATTCTGCTATTTTCCAGTCTTTGCAGGGGAATAAAGACAATAAGATCCGTCGTATCCTGCTGACAGCTTCCGGCGGGCCTTTCCGTGGAAAAACACTGGACGAACTGAAAAATGTAACAGCGGCAGATGCCCTTTGTCATCCTAACTGGAGCATGGGCAAAAAGATCACCATCGACTCTGCCACATTGATGAATAAAGGTCTGGAAGTCATGGAAGCAAAATGGCTCTTTGGCGTAGATACAGATCAGATCGAAGTGCTGGTGCATCCCCAGAGCATCATCCATTCCGCAGTGGAATATGAAGATGGTGCCATTATGGCGCAGCTTGGGGAACCTGATATGCGCGTACCCATTCAGTACGCTTTGACATATCCCAAACGTGTGGCAAATCCTTTCCCGAAAATCGATTTTGCCAAACGTGCCCAGCTGACATTCGACCATCCGGATATGGATACATTCCGTTGTCTGGCACTGGCATATAAAGCACTGAAAATCGGCGGTACCATGCCCACAGTGCTGAACGGTGCCAATGAAATTGCTGTGGCAAAATTCCTGTCTGGCAAAATTGGATTTTTGGATATTCCTGCATTGATAGAAAAAACAATGGAGGCATATACTGTAAAAGAAAACTACACATTGGAGGATCTGCTGGAAGCGGATGCATGGGCAAGAGCCTATGCAACGGAGGCAGAACTTTGATGTAAAAATTTTTGGAGGTGATTGGAATACTTTCCTCTATCATTATTTCTTTGATTGTTATCGGGGTTCTTGTCATCGTCCATGAATTTGGACATTTTATCGTGGCAAAGAAATGCGGCGTATGGGTAGAAGAATTTGCCGTTGGTATGGGCAAAAAAATCTGCTCCAAACAAATCGGGGAAACGGAATACAGCCTGCGTCTGTTCCCGCTGGGCGGTTTTTGCCGCCTCCATGGGGAAACAGAGGAGGGCGAAATCACAGAACGCTCTTTCCTGGCGAAGTCTGTATGGGCGCGTATGGCAATCATGGCTGCCGGCCCAATCATGAACTTTCTGTTGGCGATCATACTGATTTTTGGTCTGTCTGCTTCCGGCTATATCATTCAGCCAAAGGTGGCAGCGGTGCTGGACGGGTCTCCTGCGCAGGAAATCGGTTTGCAGGAAGGCGATGAGATTTATCGTATCAATGGTGATCGCATCCACATTTACGACGAAATGCAGGCCATCATGCTGCAAAACGGTGGGGAACCCATTGATTTGGAAATCAAACGGGATGGCATGATTTATGAATATGAATTGACACCACAGTATTCTGAAGAAACCCAGTCTTATCTGGTTGGATTCACACCCACCATCAAAAATGGCATTTTTGCGGAAAAAGTAGAAGGTTACGATACAGCGAGCGTTCTGGAAACGGTACATTACAGCTATTATGCCATGCTGAACTATGTGAAGCTGACGGCGGAAGGCTTGGCAAGGGTATTTACCATGCAGGCATCTCCGGATGAATATGGCGGCCCTATTTCCATTGTAAAAGTAGTAGGGGACAGCTATGAAGCGGGACTTAGTTACAGTTTTATGGCTGCGGTGAAAAATGTGGTTTACATTGCCGCTGTACTCAGCGCAAACCTGGGCGTATTGAACTTGTTCCCCATTCCCGGTCTGGATGGCGGACGTATCCTGCTTCTGCTCATTGAGATTTTGCGCAGAAAACCCATGAATCCAGAAACAGAAAGCAGAATTCTTTTTGGTGGTTTTGTGTTCCTCATGGGCTTTATGGTCTTTGTTATGTATACAGACATCATGAAGATATTCTGATGAAAGAAAAAGGTAAACTGTTAGGGACTTTTTCATAAGAAAACGAAGATAGCCGGAATCCTTAGAATAAAAAGGGTTCGGCTATCTTTTTTTTATCTGCATGGCACGAGAGATGTTTTTTAGGAGAAGCTCCTTTCGATACAGTTTGCCTTTTTTTGTTTTTCTGCTAAGTTCATTGCATTTTCAGAAGAAATTCGTTAGAATACAGTAAGAAGTACCGAAAGGAGAATGTAACATGGAACAACATGTGTTTCAGATTGGGCCCATCCGTCCACCCAGTGAGGCCAACAGCCTGCTGCTGCGGGTAACGGAAAACTGTCCTTGGAATAAATGTAAATTTTGTATGCTGTATAAAAAGAATGATTTCCACACCCGTCCTGTGGCGGAAGTGAAAAAGGATATTGATACCATGGCGAATTACCGTGATATGATCCTTGCCCACAAAGATGGGGAAAACTGGAATATGCCAGCAGTGCAGAAAGAATACGCAGAACTGCCTTCCGATGAAGCCAGAATGTGTTATCAGATGGTATTCACATGGCTCACAGAAGGGGATAGTCAGGCAATTTTCTTGCAGGACGCTAATACCATGGTATTGCGTACAGAATGGTTATTGGAGATCGTCAGCTATGTACGGGAACGTCTGCCGGAGATCAAACGAATCACTTCTTATGGCAGAGCCAACACATTGGCGAAAATTTCTGAAGAAGATTATCGAGCTTTGCGTCAGGCTGGTCTGGATCGTATCCATTCCGGGTACGAATCCGGTTCCGACAAAGTATTGCAGCTCATCTGCAAAGGCACAACACAGGAAGAACAGATCATTGGCGGTCGGAAAGTACGGGATGCAGGCATTGAACTTTCCATTTACTTTATGCCTGGGGTAGGCGGCAGAGAGCTTTCTGACGACAATGCCCTGGAAACAGCAAAGGTTATCAATGCCGTAGATCCTGATTTTGTGCGTCTGCGTACCTTTGTGCTGCGTACTGGTTCTTTGATGGAAGAAGTGCGGGCAGCAGGCAATTACACAGAAGAAACAGATATGGAAAAACTGCTGGAAATCAGAAAACTCATTGCCAACATCGACCCTACAAAGGCAAGAGGTCGTATCACCAGTGACCACATCATCAATCTTTTGCAGGAAGTCAGCGGCGATATGGACAAGGATATCCCCTGGATGCTTTCTTATATCGACCAATATCTGGCGCTGCCGGAATTGGAACAGAGAAAGTATCAGCTGGCAAGAAGAATGGGCTTCCCACTGGACTGGAAACAGCTGTATCGCTTGAAAGAAAGCGATCTTGCATATATTGAGGATCTGGCAAAAAATACAGTAGATGAAAAACAGTGGGAAACACTGCTTCATCGCTATATGGATCGTTATATTTAAGGAGGGAAAATTGTGGATAAAATGGATCTGATTACAAAGGTCATTCCGGGACTTTTGGTAGTTGGTATCGTATGGTTTAATATGCGGAAACTCCAGCGCAATCTCAATGCCATGAAACATCAGCATTGCAGCGGCTCTTGCCATAATTGCGCCCATAGTGCCGGATGCACTTCCGCACAGAAAGAAAATACAGATAAAGAAGCATAAGATTCTTTGAATTACAGGGGGAATGAAAGATGAAAAAAAGAATTCTGGCTATGACATGTGCGGCAGCAGTGGCGGCAGCAGCAGTTCCTGTTTATGGGGCAGAAGAAACAGCAGCAGAGCCTGTGCAGCCTGCGGAAGAAACCGTAGCAACCAATCTTGGCGTGATGGTCAATGAAGAGCCTGTGGTATTTTCCGGACAGCAGCCGGTTATCGTTGATAATGTGACATTGGTGCCTGTCAGAGGCGTTCTGGAAACATTGGGGGTTACGGTTGCCTGGGATGCGCAGACACACACCATTATATTGACAGAAGGAGAAAAGACAGGTACCCTGACCATGGACAGTGATGTGTTCCAGACAGGAGATACCAGTGTCCAGATGTCTGCACCTGCACAGAACATCAACGGTTCTGCCATGATTCCTTTGCGTGCCGTTGCGGAATACTTTGGTGCGGAAGTTGGCTGGGATGCGGAAAACAGAATGGTTCTTGTGACAAAAGCGCCGGAAGTCCAGTACCTGGCAGAAGATACTTACGAAAAAGTGCTGAAGGATGAAAATGGGAATTTGCTGGCAGAAGTGAAAGTGATTTATCCCGTTTTGACAGCGGAAGTGCCGGAAGCAGCCAGAGATGCTGTCAATAAAAACATTGCAGGCTTGACCATGAAAGCAGCGGACACCTATTTGGCAGAAGTCAAAGACGAGGCAACACAGGAAGCGGCAGAGCTTGGAGAAAACTTCCATCCCTTCCAGCTGGTGATCTCTTATGAGGATGCGTTCTATGGAAAAGGTGTGCTGTCCTATCTGACAACTGTTTGGGAATATCGCGGCGGCGCAAACGGCACCACAAAAGGCGTTGGCAAGATTTATGATTTGCAGACAGGGGAAACCAAAACACTGGGAAATTATATCAATCTTCAGTCCGGTCTGACAGAACGTGATTATATGGTGCAGGTATTCCGCAGAGATATGGCTTCCAACAGTGAAAAATATTTGGAAGGCGCAGCACAGAGCCTTCTGGATACCAACACCAATCTGGGTTATTATCTGAAAGACGAAAAAACCATGGTGGTTTTTGCGGATGAAACAACCTTGAAACCTCATAGCGAAGGCATTGTGAAATTGGAAATTCCCGTGAATAAGTAAAAGATAAAAGTCAAAAATTCATATGCAGATATGGATTTTTGACTTTTTTTGTAGGGATTTGATATTTCTTGAAATTACAAAAGAAATTTATAACAATAGACAAGAAAGAAAATTGGCGGGAATTACAAAATTCAGATTAAAATCTTGTGAAAAGTATGTAAAGTTGTGTAGTTTTATGGAAAAGTCTTATCAAAATTCATATATTATGCTACAATATGGAGAGTCCAATGAAAAAAGGAGGAGTATTATGAAACATGGCAAATTATGGTCAGCAGTGCTTTCTGCGGCAATGGTAATGGGGACAACGGTACCCATCCTTGCAGCAGATATGGACGGAAAATTGGTTGTGATCCATACCAACGATATTCACGGGTATTATGCAACCGCTGAAGAATCTGTTGGAATTGCGGGCGTTGCTGCTTTGAAGGATTACTATGAAGCACAGGGGGCAGATGTGGTTCTGTTGGATGCAGGGGATTTTTCTCAGGGTACCACCTTGGTAAACCACAGCAATGGTTTGAAGGCTGCGGAATATCTGGCAGCGGCAGATTATGACGCAGTATCTTTGGGGAACCACGAATTTGACTTTGGTTTTGAAGCCCTGAAGGATACAGCAGCAGTTCTGAAGGCGGCGGATATTCCCATCATTGATGCCAACGTGCTGAAAAAAGGAACAAATACCCCTTATTTTGAAGCGAACACCATTGTGGAAACAAATGGTATGAAGGTTGGTATTTTTGGTCTGGATACAGCGGAAACACGAACAAAATCCAGCCCCAGCAGTGTAAAAGACCTGACATTCCTGGACGGACAGGAAATGTTTGACTGTGCGCAGGCACAGGTTGACGCCCTGGAAGCAGAAGGCTGTGATTACATCATTGCTCTGACCCATCTGGGCGTGGACGATGAAAGTACAGGCAGACGTTCTACTGATCTGGCAGAAGCTGTGGATGGCATTGACCTGATTGTAGACGGTCACAGCCATACAGTCATTGATGGTGGTCAGATGGTAGGCGATACCATGATTGTCAGCACAGGCTCTTACCTTGCCAATGTAGGTACTGTTGTGGTGGATAAAGCAACTGGTGAAGAAACAGCAAAACTCATCAGTGCAGCTGATTATGCAGCAAACTATGGTACCTATGATGAAAAACTTGCGAAAATGGTAGCAGCAGACCAGGCTGAAGTAGATGGGTATTACAGCCAGGTATTTGCGACCACAAAAGTAGATCTGAATGGTCAGAAAGATCCCGGCGTGCGTACAGAAGAAACAAATCTGGGCGACTTTACCGCAGATGCTTATCTGTATGCAGGCAGAGAATATGTGAAAGAACAGGGACTTGACATCAGTGTAGACGTTGCGCTGTCCAATGGCGGCGGTATCCGCGCAAGTGTGCCAGCAGGTGAAATCACCATGAATGACCTGTATACCGTTTTCCCTTACGGCAATACCGTTGCGCTGGTGACAATCACTGGTGAACAGCTGCTGGAAGTGTTGGAAGCATCCACATTCTGCACACCCACAGCCATTGGTGGTTTCCCTCAGATCGCAGGGGCAGAATATACTGTTAATACAGCAGTACCTTATGAAAATGGAGCACAGTATCCCGATTCTACATACTACGCACCTGCAAATCCCGGCAGCCGTGTAACAATCACAAGCATTGGCGGCAAGCCTTTTGATCCCAAAGCAAATTACACCGTAGCAGTGAACAGCTTCCAGGCAGAAGGCGGCGATACTTATTATGTATTGACACAGGGCTCTTATATGCAGGATACTGGCATTGTAGACGCGGAAGCGCTGATTTCCTATGTGGATTCTCTGGGCGGCGTCATTGATGAAACATACGCAGAACCTCAGGGCAGAATCAAGATTGTTTCCAAACCTGTTGAAAATCCCGAAACAACTGTACCGGAAGAAACAACAGAACCTGAAAAACCTGTGGAACCTGAAGTAGAAGCACCTAAAACAGAAGCGGAAGTGTCTCCCACAAAACTTTATACGGTTGTTGCAGGGGACAGCCTGTGGAAAATTGCGCAGAAAGAATTGGGCAACGGTTCCAAATGGAAACAGATTTATGAAACAAATAAAAAACAGATTTCCAATCCAAACCGCATTTATGTGGGACAAGAACTGGTGATCAATCAATAAGAAATATGGAAAAACCGCATCTGAAGAGATGCGGTTTTTTGCTGCAAAAAAGCGGGGTGTAAATCGCTGAGCCTTCCGAAGAGCTGGATTTCGTTTTTATCAACGGGCAGGAAACAGAAAAACAGAGATATATTTGTTTGATGTATATAAAATAATACAATTTGCTTTATACAAATTAAACAAAATCATGTGGGACAAAAAATGTCCAATATCAATAAATAGATGGGACATAAAATGTCCCAAATCTGTGTATACTTCCGAAAAAGAAAAAATTTCCTGAAAACCGATGACATTTTAATCTTGTGTGCTACAATAAGGGTGTCAATCGAAATTTTACGAAACAAAAAGGAGAGAATAGCATGGCAATCAAAGTTGGCATTAACGGTTTCGGTCGAATTGGTAGAGTGGTATTTCGTGTATTGATGCAAAGAAGAGATGAATTTGAACTTTGCGGGATCAACCTGCGTAATGCAGAACTGGATTATATGGCATATCAGCTGAGATACGACAGTGTTTTCGGTCGTTTTGATGGCGATATTGAAATTGGCGAAAACGAACTGATCGTAAATGGTCAGCATATCCATGTATTCAGTGAAAGTGATGCTTCCCTGATTCGCTGGGCAGATTGCGGTGCTGAATATATTGTGGAATCCACTGGCGCTTTCAACACAATGGAAAAAGCAGCCCTGCATAAAGTAGGCGGCGCGAAGAAAGTGGTTCTGACAGCTCCTTCCAAAGATGATATCATGCCTACATTCGTTATGGGCGTAAATGAAGATACATATACACCAGACATGGACATCGTTTCCAACGCATCTTGTACCACAAACTGCTTGGCACCTCTGGCAAAAATCATCCACCAGAGCTTCGGCATTGAACAGGCTTTGATGTCCACCATCCACTCCGCAACAGCAAAACAGAAAGCAGTTGACGCCAGAGCAGGACGTGACTGGAGAACAGGCCGTTCTGTATTCAACAATATCATTCCTTCCACAACAGGGGCAGCAAAAGCCGTTGGCCGTGTTATCCCCGAACTGAAAGGCAAAATGACAGGTATGTCTTTCCGTGTTCCTACCAATGACGTTTCCGTAGTCGACTTGACAGCCAGACTGAAAACAAATACAACATATGAAGAAATCTGCAAAAAGGTGAAAGAAGCATCTGAAACATACATGAAAGGCATTGTAAGCTATATTGCAGATGATGTGGTTTCTTCTGATATGCTGGGTGATTCCCATACATGTATCTTTGATGAAAAAGCAGGTATCATGCTGGATGATAACTTTGTAAAACTCATTGCTTGGTATGATAATGAATGGGGTTACAGCAACAAGGTTGCTGACCTGATCGCGCATATGTACAGCGTAGATCAGAAAGCATAAGCAAAAAATGGTTTTCCTAAATATATGAAAAAAGGCCCGCTTGCCAATGGATTTTTGGCAGTGGGCTTTTTTCTGCATAAAAAATCCCAAAGAGATTTTTCTTTGGGATTTTGTTTTTTTGATTATTCTTCAGCCATTCGGTAACCAACGCCAACTTCTGTAAAGATGTACTGGGGTTGGGCAGGATTTTTTTCCAGTTTCCGGCGGATGTTTGCCATATTTACCCGAAGAATCTGGTTGTCTTTGATGGCATAAGGCCCCCACAGTTCTGTGATGATATAATCGTATGTCAATACACGACCGGCGCTTTTTGCCAGCAGAGAAACAATTTTGAACTCGATCTGGGTCAAGTGAACATCCTTTCCGTCAACGATGATCTGGCGTTTATCGAAATTGATGGTCAGACCCCGCAGGGTAAAGACATCCCCAACGGTATTTCCGGTGCCGCCTTTTGCCACATGGCGCAGGGCAGTACGGATTCTGGCGAGAAGCTCAGATGTACCGAAAGGTTTGGCAATATAGTCATCAGCACCCATATCCAGTGCTTTTACCTTATCAGCTTCTTCTGTTCTGGCGGAAACAACGATAACAGGAATATTAGACCATTCCCGAATCTGCTGCAAAATATCGATGCCGTCAATATCCGGTAAGCCAAGATCCAAAAGGATCACATCGGGACAGTGGGAAGGGATCATGGACAATGCTTCTTTTCCGGTGCGTGCCATGATAACATTATAGTCGTTTGCTTTTAAAGTTGTAGCTATGAAGTTGCTGATGGCTTCTTCATCTTCTACAACCAGTATTTTCAGTTTATTGGACATGCTCAACTTCTCCTTTCATGGGCAGTACAAAGGTAAAATTCGCACCGCCGTTCTCGTTGTTCTTTGCGTAGATTTCACCGCCATGGGCAGAAATGATGGTCTTACAGATGGGCAGCCCGATGCCCAGGCCACGGGAAGAATCCGAAGATTTGCTGCTGGTGGTGCCGTCAAAAATATGCGGCAGGCGTTCTTCCTCAATACCGATCCCCTGATCCAGTACAGAGAAATAAACGTGATGCCATAAATGTTTTACTGTCAGATAAATAGGTTTTGCTGTGCCGGAATGGCGAATAGCGTTTTCCATCAAATTGATGAGTACCTGCTCGATGAGCATAGCATCCATGGGAACCAAAAGCAGCTCGTCCGGTACACGAACACGGATTTGTGAAGAAGGAAAACGTTTTTGGATTTTTGCGACAGATTCCGCTACGATTTCTTCTACCACTTCTTCCTGTTTTTTCAGCTTTGTGCCTTCGCCGCTGATCTTTGTGACAGACAGCAGGTTTTCTACCATCTGAATGAGCCATTCCGCGTCATGATGAATGTCACTGAGCAGACGGTCACAGACGTCCTCCTGAAGCATGGAGCGGTTTTCCATCAAAGTGGCTGTGGAACCGAGGATACAGGTCAATGGTGTCCGCAGGTCGTGGGAGATGGCACGCAGCAGATTGCTCCGCATGTTTTCTTTTTCTTTTTCCAATAAGATTTTCTGAGATTCGTCAACGATTTCCTGACGGTCAATGGCCAAAATGGTCTGAGATGTCATGAAGTTGGCGAACTGTAAAGCGTCATTTTCAATATAACCGTTTTTGGAGAACAAAAGCCCCAAAACACCATAGATTCTATCTTTATTGGAAAAGGGAATGTAGGTGCCAAGACAGTTTTGGGATGTTTTTTCTGTGCCTAGACCAGTCATTTCGCCTTTCTGGAATGCCTGTTCCGCTACCTGTTGTTCCAAAATACTTTCCAGAATCAATTCGTCTTTTTCGTTCACATATTTTGTGACCTTTTTTTTGGGTGAAACAGGAGAACCAATGTACAGCACCGCACTGCACTGGTTGGCAGCGTATACACTGTCAATGGTGATCTGCATGATTTCATCGATGTTGTTTGCGCTGAGCAATGCTTTGCTCATGGAGTTCAGGCTTTCTGCACGTTTTTCTCGAATAGAGGACAGGATGGCAGCCTGTTTGACTTTGGCTGTCAATGCGCTGGTCAGTATGGACATCAAAAGCAGGATGCCGAATGTGACAGGGTAGCCAGCCAAGGTGAAGTTCAGTGCAAAATAGGGGAAGGTGAAGAAGAAGTTAACCCCAACGACACCGCAGAAAGATGCCACAATCCCCCAAAAATAACCGCTGGTGATGGAGGAGGTGATGGCAACCGCCAGCATATAAACCCCAAAGATGTTGTCATTCATGACGTCCGCTTCCTGGAGACATAACGCGAATGTAGTGGCGATCAGAAAAACCAGAATGGTTTTGAACAGATCATATAATATCATTGTAAAATGAAATTCAAAGCTTTTGGATCGGCGTTTCATAAGATACCTCACTAAATAAAAATGCACGTTCTCTTAGTCTTATATTATACACAGAGTTTGATTAAAAGGAAAGGGTATCAGACAAAAGAAATGCTTTTTTATCTGTGGATAAAGGAGGAGAAAAAAGGCAATCGTCGTTGAAATTACGGATATTATTTGATATAATTGTATCAAATTTTGCAGAAATGGAGATAGACAAATGAAAAAACCTTTTGTTTCACTGGAACAGATACAGGAAATCAAGAAAACATATCCAACACCTTTTCATATTTATGATGAAAAAGGCATTCGGGAAAATGCGCGTGCGGTAAACCGTGCTTTTTCCTGGAATAAAGGATTTCGAGAATATTTTGCCGTAAAGGCAACACCTACTCCCGGAATTTTGCAGATCCTGAAGGAAGAAGGCTGCGGCGCGGACTGCTCTTCTTATACAGAATTGCAGATTGCGGAAGCAGTAGGCATCACAGGACACCAGATCATGTTTTCTTCCAATGTGACACCTGCGGAAGATTTTGCTCTGGCAGCAAAACTGGGTGCCATCATCAACTTCGATGATATTACCCATATTCCTTTCTTCGAAAAAATTGCACCCATCCCTGAAACCGTATGCTGTCGTTACAATCCCGGCGGTGTATTCCAGGTAAGCAATGAAATCATGGACAACCCTGGCGATGCGAAATATGGCATGACAAAGGAACAGATGAAAGAAGCTTTCCGCATGCTGAAAGAAAAGGGCGCGAAACATTTCGGTATCCACTCTTTCCTTGCCAGCAGCACAAGCTCCAATGTGTATTATCCGATGCTGTCCAAGATTTTGTTTGAACTGGCAGTGGAACTGAAAAATGAACTGGATATCCATATTGCGTTCATCAACCTTTCCGGTGGTGTGGGCATTCCTTATCATCCCGATGAAGAAGGCTGTGATATCATGGCAATCGGGGAAGGCGTACGTAAAGTATATGAAGAAGTGCTCTCTCCTGCGGGCATGGATGATGTGGCTATTTTCACAGAAATGGGCAGATATATGTTGGCGCCTTATGGTGCGCTGGTTGCGGAAGCCATCCATGAAAAACATATCTACAAAGAATACATCGGTCTGGATGCTTGTGCAGCGAACCTGATGCGTCCCGCTATGTATGGTGCTTATCATCATATCACTGTACTGGGCAAAGAAGATGCACCTTGCGATCATAAATATGACATCACAGGCGGTCTTTGCGAAAACAACGATAAGTTTGCCATCGACCGTATGCTGCCGAAGATCGATATGGGGGATTTGATTTACATCCACGATACAGGTGCTCATGGACATTCTATGGGATATAACTATAACGGCAAACTCCGCTCTGCGGAACTGCTCCTTTGCGAAAACGGCGATGTAAAACTGTTGCGTCGTGCAGAAACACCTGCGGATTATTTTGCGACATTTGACTTCACAGGTCTGTTTCAGAAATAAAAAATAATGAGAAATAAAAAAGCTAGAGATTTATGGATGTTTCCATAGATTTCTGGCTTTTTGTTTTACATATGGTTATCAGATTTTATTTCAGATGTGTGTGCATGTATTCTTCACGGATTTCCGCAGGAACCAGACTGCCGCCTGTTGCCCAGGGAATATGTACGGCATTTGCCATTTTGTCTTTCAGACCCATTTTTTCGATATATGCCTGCATTTTAGGGGATTTCAGCTGAATAGGGCCCCAGAAGGATGCGCATGCAGAAGGTTCCAGGAAGATGTCCTCTGTATTGACGATGTCACGCATGAGATCGTAAATGTGATAGTCTTCCAGAGAAAGGATACCGGACAGCAGATTTTTCATGACGCCACCAACAAAACCGGAAGCACGGCCAACTGCCAGACCATCGGCATGGGTCTGTCCGCTCAAGCCAAAGTCCTGTACGGAAACTTCGTTTTGCAGACCGGAAGCCATACCAACCAGCATACAAGGTGCCTGTGTGGGTTCGATGAAGAAAACGTGAACATTGTCGCCAAAGAGCTGTTTGAAGCCGAAAGTAACACCGCCGGGAGCACCGCCTACACCACAGGGAATATAAACAAACAGGGGGTGGTCTGCATCCACAGTGATGCCTTTTTCCACGAACTGTTTTTGGATGCGTTTTGCAGCAACGGCATAGCCAAGGAACAGTGTTACAGAGTTTTCATCGTCTACAAAATAGCTGGAAGGATCAGCGTCAGAATTTTTTCTGCCTACTTCAACAGCTTTGCTGTAATCGTCATTGTATTCGATGACTTCTGCACCGCGCTGGCGAAGGAGATCTTTTTTCCACTGTTTCGCATCAGCAGACATATGAACAATAACATGGAAGCCCAGAGCCGCACTCATGATACCGATGCTCATGCCCAGATTGCCGGTGGAGCCAACCTGAATCTTGAACTGGCTGAAAAATTCCTTGAATTCGGGAGAGGCGAATACGGAATAATCATCAGTCAGTTTGATTTTGCCGTGTTCAAGTGCTAGGTCTTCCGCATGTTTCAATACTTCGTAAATGCCGCCTCTTGCTTTGACGGAGCCAGAGATTGCCAGATGGCTGTCCTGTTTTAAGAATAAACGTCCGGGAATGGAGGTGCTGTATTCTTCTTCCAACTGTTTCTGCATATGAGGGATTTCGGTGAGGGGAGATTCGATCAAGCCGTTCTGAGGTTCCGTTTCAGGAAAGACTTTTTTGATAAACGGCGCAAAACGAGCCAATCTTGCTTCTGCATCGTCAATATCTGCCATTGTGATGTTGATTTTTGCCAATGCGTCAGCGGTTTTTTCCTGGTTTTCATTGATCCAGATGACTTCTTTGCCGTCGCCTACCTGTTCCAGAAGTTCTTTGTTGTTGACACGATTCCAAAATGTTTTTTCCATAAGTTTCCCTCCTATATAGGTTAAAATAAGACAGATGTCTTTCTTGGTATCATAACACAAAAACGGAGTTATGTCCTCCTTTTTGTACAATTATGTGGAATATCTCTGTGGAATAAAGCGGAAGAATCGTTGATTGGATTTAAAATTTTAGAAAGGTGTATTTTTTATGGAATATATTGCAGACTGAATATGAAGGAGGTATTGATATGAACGAATATTGTCTGAACAGAAAAAATATTGAAACCTATTTGCAATACCTGAGAGAACAGGAGAAAAGTGCCGGTACACTGGAAAATATAAACGGGAACTATATGAACTGCTGTCTTTTTTATCAGGAAAAAATGAAAGTAAGGATGAACTGATATTATGGAAAGCGCAATTGGAACAAAAATATCGTCCAGCTGGCGTCAATGGCAGATTGGTCGCTGCAAATGGCTTTTTTTCTTTTTTTGGTCGATATGATCTGCGCATGAAGCTGCTGCGGATACAGAAGGAGATATTTGCCAAAGAGGAAAAGGAATTAACAAAAGGGGAATATATCCGTCTGGTACAGGCAGCGGAAAGGAAGGGGAATATGCGCTTGTCCTTGGTGATTCAGACCATTTGTGCTACGGGGATTCGCGTATCCGAATTGCAGTATATCACGGTGGAATCTTTGAAAAAGGGGAGAGCGGAAGTAAATTGCAAAGGAAAGCGGCGGGTGATTTTTCTGCCCATGGACTTACTGCGAAAACTAAAGAATTATGCGAAAGAAAAAGGAATTTCGACAGGCGTGATATTTTGTACGAGAACGGGATGTCCGTTGAATCGTTGTAATATATGGTCAGACATGAAAAAATTGTGTAGGGATGCGCGAGTGAATCCACAGAAGGTATTTCCGCATAATTTGCGCCATTTATTTGCACGTACTTTTTACAGTTTGGAAAAGGATATTGCAAAATTGGCGGATCTGCTGGGACACAGCAATATCGAAACCACAAGAATTTATATTATGGAAAGTGGACGGGAACACCAAGAAAAATTAGAAAAGATGAGGCTAGTTATATAACAGAATTTCCCTTCTGTTATAAAAAATATCAAATGATACAGTTTGATGTGCAGTTACATACTTAAAATATAACACTTTTTACATATATTGGCAAGTATTAGACATAAAAATAAGACCGATTGCATAATTTTCAGAAAAAATTTATATCGGTTTTTGTTTTTATGCCTTTTTTTATTTTTAGAAATAATCAGTTCCGATTTTTCGCGATATGTTAAGAAATTTTGACAATTTTCACGTAAAGCGAAAAAACAATAAATTACAGAAGGGAAATTTTGTTTTTAACAAGTGAGAATGAATGAAAGAGATTAGATTAACAGCCGAAAGCATCAATACATTTTTACAAAAGAAAACAGAAGCTGGGAATAAACCGGAAACCATTACAGAATATCGACGCATCTTACTAGCTTTGCGAAAATGGATGCTGCCAGATACTGCAATGCAAAAGGAAACATTGCAGCAATGGAAGATATATATGCAGTCAGAAGGTATTTTGGCGGTAAGAACCATTAACAGAAGGCTGACTGTGGTCAACCAGTTTTTGGATTTTGCAGGAGAGCGGAACTGGCAAGTATCCTGTATCCGCTTGGAAGAAGGCGAAAAAGCAGTTTTAAATCGGAGTGAATATATTCGATTGCTTCTGGCTGCAAGACAGATGCATAAAGAACAGATTTATTTTATTATGAAGACCATTTGTGTTCTAGACGTTTCTTTGCGAGAATTTCCTCAGGTCACCGTTGGTTTTATCAAAAAGGGCAGAGGGGAATTTATAACAGGGGAAAATGTCAGGAAGATTGTGGTACCATCAGGTCTGCAAAAAGAGCTGTTGGCATATTGTGCGCGTAATGGGATTCGTAAGGGTCCCATTTTTCTTGCGCAAAGAGGGGGAGATCTGCACCGCGTTGTTGTAAACTCCGCCATGAAACAGTTGTGTCAGTTAGCAGGCGTAAATCCGGAAAAAGCAACACCAAGCTGTTTGCGTGAGTTGTATGAACAAACGCAGCAGGAATTGCAAGAAAACATTTCCGTTTTACTTTTTCAGTATTATGAGAAGCTGCTGGAAGCTGATGATGTAACGGCAGCTTGGGAAGGGCGTGGTTTATGAGAAAAGGTTTTTTAGAAGAGATTCAAGAAAAGAATAGGAGGAGAAGTATGAAAAAAGGACTATGGAAACGGCGGGCATTTGCCTTTTTGGTTGCAGCTGCTATGGTGATCCCTCAAGGGGTATATGCAGCAGAAACAGAAGGAAATGAAACGTCAGAAAATGCGATTACAGAAGAAGTATCGGCAAGAGTACATGAAAATGGCTGCACACTGCCTTCTGACCATGAAGGAGATTGTGTGACAGAACCAGTGGAAAATACAGAAGAACCGACAGAAAGAGTACATGAAGAAGGTTGTAAACTGGCTCCCGACCATGAAGGGGATTGTGTGACAGAACCCGCAAGAGTACATGAAGACGGTTGCATACTGGCTCCCGATCATGAAGGTGACTGCATGACAGAATCTGCAGAAAATACAGAACAACAGCCGGCAAGAGTACATGTAGATGGCTGTATTCTGCCTTCCGATCATGAGGGTGAATGTGAAGTAGAAGAAATGCTAGTAAAGGCACCACTTGCAGCGGGAACGATTTATGTTGCCAATACTGCGGGCACTTCTGGGAATATTGGCAGTAAGGAAAATCCGTATACTTCTTTAGCAAAAGCAGTAAAAGAAGCAGCAGATAGAACTACAATTGTTGTGTTGGAGGATATGACAATTGAAGAGCCTATTACTGTAGAAGGCAAAAGTATTAAGATTCAGTCTGAAGAAAGCAATCGGGTTACTTTAACACGTGGTGAAAGTATGGGTACTAAAAATGATGGCAGAGGGTGGTATAATCCTGCCATGATTGAAGTTACAGTACCAGCTGGAACGAGTAGTGCGTCTTTAACTTTAGAAAATATCATTTTAGATGATGCAGGAAAAAAATGTGGTGAATATTTTGCACAGCCATCGACAGATTGGTCTGGAAAGACTATGCTGAGCTATAAAGAACAAGGGATAAATAAAGAAATAGAGGTTCCGAATACAAACATCGTTCAGGATGCCATTGTAGCGGCTTATGGTACAAATGTAGAACAGCCTAATGCGGAGATTGTTCTTGGCAAAGGTGCTGTTTTGAAAGACTTTGGAGGTATGTCTGCTGTTCGTGTCACAGGTGGTGCAACATTGACTATGAAAGGAGATTCCATAATCTACGATGAAGTTGTTACCGACAGAGAAAAAGGCAAAATTGGCAGTTTTGGTCCTGCAGGTGCAGTTTGGGTACAAGGAACCCATATAACAATGGAACAAAAATCTTGTATCGAACATTTGTATGGTCGTGCCATCTATGCGGAAGGTAGTGATGTTACTGTTGACGGTATTATCTCAAATATTGCTGGCGATAAGGATATGTGGAACAGCACAGAAGGTCGAGCAGTTTATATGAGAAATCCATACGATTCAGCGAACCCGGATGAAAAAAATAAGAAGTTTAGTCCTGGGCGAACATGCTGCGATTAATAGTATTAGAACTGCAGAGGTTAACTATCACGGAGCTGTTACCATAATGGATCATAATGTTGATTTTAAAATGTGGAATGGTGCTGTTATTTCTGATATTGATGGTGCAGGTATTATTGCTTTTGGTAGCGCTGAAGCAGCCAAAAACGATGAAACATATCGTGATAATTTTGACTTAAGTGTTGATGGGAAGATTACAAACGTACATGGTTGGGCAGCGATTCGTTTGCCAAATAGCAATGATTTAGAACTTGAAATTGGTTCTAATGCCAATATTCATCATAATACAACAGCAAACGGTGTATTATATATTCAAGGTACTGGAATTCATATTGATATGGATGGGAATGTACATCACAATACCCAAGGTATTTACGCTAACTATGGAGGCCATTCTATCACAATGCACAAAAATGCTAAAGTTGAGTATAATCTTGATGGAGGCATCAATGTTGCCCGCGGCACTTTGACAATGGAAGGCGGTAGCATTTCTAATAATGGCGGTAGCGGTGTTAGTGTAAGTACTGGTGGCATCTTTGTTATGAATAATGGTATAATTGAAAATAACAGTACGTCAGGCATTGGCGGCGGCGTTGTATTTACTTCTACTAAAGGTTGGACTGATGCAGAAATTCCTAGAGTTGAGTTGCGTGGGGGTACTATTCAAAATAACTACATGAACGCAACCATTGAGATAGACGAAGATAATTTTACTTTTACGGCAAAAGATGGTACTTCCAATGATATTGCTGTTGGTACTAATAATGAAACTGAGTATAATAAACAAAGTTTTAGTCACATCGACCGCAACATGTCCATCAGTGACAGCATGAAAATTGGCAACCCAGACATCTATCTGGAAAAATACAATGTTGTACTGAAAAACCCTGCTGATATCGATGTCAAGTTTGGTAATGCAAGCTCTAAAGTCATCCAGACTCTGCTGGATGCTTCTGATATCAATGGATGGAGTAGTACAGAATTAGCTTCTTTGTGGTGTCAGGATGCAAGTGGTTCAGTGGAACTGCTTATGAGCAAACCTTCGGGAATTGTAGATTCCATGCCGGTTTATGCGGCAGTTGTGGCAACAGATGAAACAGGCAATGCACTTACAGATGCTTCTGTTGTTTTCTATAACGTAACAGAAAAAGCTAATGGTCTGAATATTGCTTTCCCTGCACCAAATGCAACAGGCTATGCGGTAGCATTGGTACAGCCTACCAAAGATTACGGCACAATGAATATTACTGCACCCAATGCAGTAACAATGGAAGATGGTGCTGTAATTGACTATACCGTAACTTATGAAATGAGTGAAAATCTGGCAAACAGATTGGCAGCTGGTGAAAATCTGGAAAACATTACAATGAATGTGCGGTTCGATAAAAATGTAAATATTGATCCTAGACAGATCACATACATCAGTGACATGTTTGATAAGTTTAATGCTACATATACTGGAGATACATTGACTGTAACTTGTTCAATGAAAGAAAATTGGCAGAGCGCAGCAAGCAAAAATGTAACATTGAAGTTTGCAGCAGATGCCAGTGAATTAGGTGAAAATGCAGTTGTAACAGCAAGTGGCGATTTCAATGGGGAATTTGAAAGACAAGATGTTTCTCCAGAGGTTGTATTTGTACCTGCCAATGCAGTTCAGACCCAATTGGTAGCAAAAGAATCCTGTGTAACAGTGAAATTGGCAGATATGATTGTTTACATGGGCGGTGAACAGGGCTTCGACCACGTTGTAAATGATGAAAACGGTCAAGTTGAATCAAGTAGTTCTTTGCCGGAACCTGGTTTCATTTTCGAATTGCCTGATGGAATTAACATAAATGAAATCCGGTTTGTAGAAGAAACATCAGGAAAAACATGGCAAGCAGTTCCTTATGATGGTGAATCTACACGGGTTTATAAATTAGAATCTTGCATTAATCAGGAACCTGTTCGTGTAGAATTTACAAAAGACGACGGCACAAAGGTTGTCAGCGATGAATTTAAAGTAGGCGATGCGCTGAATCAGAAGCTGCACATGGCAATCTATAAAGGTGCCGTTGGTACAGTAGTTGCAAAAGTAGGCAATGATAAATATCCTATTATTGGACAGGATGCAACTCTGGAAGTTCGCGGTACTATAAATCAGGTGAAATATGCTGATGTTTCCGCAAATCCTACTCTGCAAGTTGGAGCACCTGCATTGAAAGCAGATAGCAACACAACATTTACCATTAATGCAGGTGATGTATTTGCAAGCAAGGATGGAATTGCGCTGCTGTTCGATAATATTATCGAAAATACAGCATCCGAAAACAATCGCACAGAACTTTTGAAAGATCGTGCAAAAACAGAATTGAAGAATTCTTATAATGAATGTGCATTTGATCTGAAATATCTGGATTTGGTAGAAAGACATAACGGAATACATGGGTGAAAGCATCCAAAGATGTAACTGTTTACTGGCCTTATCCGGAAGGCACAGATAAGACAACAGAATTTGAACTTCTGCATTTTGAAGATCTTCATCGTGATATGTCTAACAATGAAGTAGCTGGCGATATTGCAAGCTGCAAAGTAAGTCCTGTGAAATTCACAAAACTGGACGATCATATTGAATTTAAGATTGGTTCCGGCGGCTTCAGTCCCTTTGCTTTAGTTTGGGACGGCAAAGCATCTGATGGTGGATCTTCCGGTGGCAGCCACACTTCCAATACCTACTACGTTCGTTATCACAACGATGACGATACTGTGAAAGACGGCAAATTCATCCCCGGTGAAACCGTTACCGTAAAAGGTAACGTATTTACTGCACCTGTTGGCAAAGTACTGGCAGGCTGGAGTTTGGATGAAGACGGCAAAGTAGATTACAAAGTTGGTGATACTTTCCGTATGCCTGGCAGCAGTGTAGATCTCTATGCTGTATGGAAAGATGCAGAAACAGAAAGCCACAGCGCATATATCAGCGGCTATCCCGATGGCACTGTTGGCCCTGACAAGACAATCACCCGTGCAGAAGCAGCGACTATGTTCTATAACCTGCTGGCAGATAAAAACGGTGATGCAAAAGCGTTTACAGACGTTCCTGCAAACCAGTGGTATGCAAAAGCTGTTATGACTTTGGCAGGCAAGGGCGTTATCAGCGGCTATCCCGATGGTACATTCAAACCCAATGCACCCATTACTCGTGCAGAATTTGTTACCATGGCAATGAATTTTGCAAATGCTGGCAAAGGCACAGCTTGCAGTTTCCCTGATGTACCTCAGAACATGTGGTATTATGGTGCTATTGCAGGCGCAACACAGAATGGCTGGATCAGCGGTTATCCTGACGGCACATTTGGCCCCGACCGTTACATCACTCGTGCGGAAGTGACAAGTGTTATCAATCGTATGGAAAACCGTGCGGCAGATATGTCCTTTATGATGGAACATCTGAAAGAACTGCGTACATTCAGTGATTTGAGCTTTGGTCATTGGGCATATGGTTCCATGATGGAAGCGGCAAATGGTCATGACTATACAAGAGCAGATCAGAACAGCTATGAATCTTGGGTAGATATCCATTAAGTTCATATGACTCAGACAGCGGCAGGCAACTGCCGCTGTTTTTATATTTGCCGGAAAAACAGAAAGAGCTAAGTCTATTGCCAGTATCCAAATGGTAGGGTATAATGCCCATAGAAGAAATTTGGAGGTGTTCAGGTGTTTTTATTTGATTACCATACCCATACAGGATTTTCCTGTGACAGTGAGGAATCATTGGAACGTATGTGTGAAAAAGCCATTCAATTGGGATTGCGGGAGTTGGCCATTACAGACCATGCGGATTTTTTGACCCATGGTGTGTTTGAAGATGAAATAGATTTGGAGAAACGGCAGACAGCCATGCAGACTGCGCAGCAAAAATATGCTGGTCAGTTGGTGATTCGCAATGGCATTGAATTGGGCCAGCCCCAAGCAAATCCGAAAGAATATCGTCGGTTGATGGAAAATTATTCTTTTGATTTTATCATTGGCTCCATTCATAATCTGGAAAAAGATTTGGAATTGGATCGACTGGATTATGCCTCTGTGGATTTGGAAGAACTTTATGGTCGTTTTTTGGATGCAGAGATTACACTGGCGAAAGACTACGATTTTGACGTATTGGGGCATATCACATTGCCACAGCGTTATTTGTATCGTCAGTTGGAAAAACAGGTGGATTTAAGACCTTTTGAAAAGCAGTATAAGGAATTGTTTTCCATATTAATGGAGCGGGAAAAAGGCATAGAGGTCAACACATCGGGCTTGTATAAAGGTACAGGAGAAACGTTGCCCACACCGCAAGTGCTGAAATGGTATCGTGAATGCGGCGGCAACTTATTGACCGTTGGTTCTGATGCCCATCGTGCTTCTGACTTGGCTTTTGGTATTGAAAAAACCTATCAAATGCTGAGAGAACTTGGTTTTTCTCATATTGCCACTTATGAAAACAGAATGAGAAAGGAACAGCGGTTGTAAGGATGTGTTCCGAAATCAAAAAGGAAAGCACTTTTGCTTTGATATTCTAAAGAAAATAATATGGCTGGAACCCTTTGTATGGTAAGGATTCCAGCCATATTTGTTTTCTGATGAAATAGCCTTAGAGCGATTCTCTTTTTTGCTGTTATTTTTTCTGTTTTGTATTTCCGCGTACATCCACAGGAATCTGTTCGGTTACCATATCATTTCTGACACCTACCAGCCAGCTGGTAAGGTTAGCGGAAGAACAGGAATGGTTGGGAATGATCTGGATTTTGTCACCGATTTTCAGAGAAGTGGTACCATTGACTTTGATTTTGCCAACTTCTTCAGAAAGGCCATAAACTGTCAATTCTGTATGGTTTTTTACAATGCCGAATCCAGTAACGGCGGCACTGCCGTGGGCCCCCTGATCCAGTCCCAGACATTTTGCACCTGCATCGCAAAGGAACACATCTTCAGAAGGATGGGAAACGATGGTGGCAAGAACAGACAGAGAACAGTCGGCTTCTGCTGCGCTGCCTAAAGCAATCTGAATGGCATCGTGGTAGATGTAATTGCCGGGATGATAAATCTGGATTTCCGGATGATCCACTGTCAGCGCAAATGTGGGAGTAGAGCCGCTTGTAACAAAAAAGTCTGTAAATCCGGCAGCTTTCAAATCAGCAGCTACACTGCCCATGGTTTCTGTTTCCAGTTTCGCAACGGACTGACGTTCTTCCTCAGTTGTGCAGCCATAAACCTGTCCGGGATGTGTGGAAATGCCGAAAAACTTCAGATGAGAGAATTGCTGCATTTCCTGGGCAAAAGCAACCACTTTGGAAGGGGCGATGCCGAAACGGTGAAAATCCATATCTACGATAATGGAATAGAAAAATGTGATGCCTTCTGTTTCGGCAGCACTTTCCAGCATATGAGCTACGTCTAGATGGTCAATGCGGATGATTACATCTGCCTGATGTGCAAGGGCGGCAAGGCGGCTGGTGTTTTTTGGATTGGCAGGGGGATAGGCATACATGATTTTTCCTGCGCCGGCAGCCACTGCCATTTCGCATTCGTCAATGGTGCCGCACAAAAAGCCTTCTGCACCCAATTCCATTTGCTTCTTTAACAGATAGCTGCTTTTATGGGTTTTGACCATGGGCCAAAGTGATTTTTCATACTTGTCACATGCCTGCTGATATGTCTGAAGATTTTTTTCAGCAATATCCAGATCAAGTAAAACAGCGGGGGTTTCTAATTCTGTGATATACATATGCAACACTCCTTTTCATTGTATTTATTCAAGCACAATGACGTGGAATTGTCAAGCAATGGGGAAGATCAGAGGCTGGTATTTTGAAAAAAGCGGTGCTAAAATAGGAAATAGAGAGTGGGAAAGGAAGGTGTTTATCATGACAGAAGAAGAAAAAATTTTTGCTGGAAAAATGTTTGACCCAAGAAAACAGGAATTAAAGGACATTAAACATAAAGCCCATATTGCCTGTCAGAAATACAACGCTATGGATGAATATGATCCTGAGAGAAGTCCGATCATTCAGGAATTCATCGGAAAAATCGGGAAGGTGTACTATTTTCAGGGGCCCATCCAGTTCAATTATGGTTCTCATACCTTTATTGGGGAGAATTTTTTTGCCAATTTTAATCTGACAGTTATGGACGACGCGCGGATTTATATTGGGGATAATGTTTGTTTTGGCCCTAATGTTTCTTTGATGGCGACGTCCCATCCGTTGATTGCTCAGGAAAGAATGGGGCTGGATGATGAAGGGAAAACCACCATGGCGGAATATGCCGATGAGATTCACATTGGTGACAATGTATGGATCGCTTGCAATACCGTTGTTATTGGCGGCGTGCATATTGGGAATAATGTGGTCATTGGTGCGGGAAGCGTAGTCACAAAAGATATTCCTGATAATTATCTGGCTTATGGCAATCCATGCAGACCTGTTCGTCCCATTACAGAGGCAGACAGCAAAAAATCTTTGATTTTGCCAGAGGATATGGAACATTTTTCCTATAATCTGAAAAAATTTGAGAAATAAATATCATGAAAAAGACCCGGGGAAAATGTCTTCTTTTCCGAATACTTGTCCGTTTTTATCATAGAAAAGATGTTTTTCGCATAGGATAAAAGAAAAACGGAGGGAAGAACATGCAATTTTTCCGTGCGATTTATTTCAAGAAAAAATATGTGGTTTTAGGGGCAGCAGTGTTAGCGGCCATTGGACTAGGTGCGCATTTTTTGCCGCCGGTGGCAGAATACACTTCGGCAGTGCTGACGGCGCAGACAAAACGGGAATTACCCATTTATTGCGTGCAGACAGAGGAGAAAAAAGTGGCGGTCAGTTTTGACGCTGCATGGGGTGCAGATGATACAGATGAGCTGCTGCGGATTTTAGACGATAACGATGTGACAGCGACCTTTTTCCTTTGTGGGTACTGGGTGGATAAGTATCCGGAAGAAGTAGAAAAAATTGCTGCCGCTGGGCATGATTTGGGCAATCATTCAGCAACGCATCCCCATATGAGCACTTTATCGTCAAAGCAGATCACTGAGGAATTGCAAGGGTGTCATCAGGCTGTAAAAGAATTGACCGGCATTGATATGAATTTATTCCGCCCGCCATTTGGAGAGTATAACGATAACGTAATCCGAACGGCAAAGGAAAATGGGTATGATTCTATCCAGTGGGATGTGGATAGTCTAGACTGGAAAGAACAGGGCGTAGAAGCGGAAATCAACCAGGTTTTGAATCATAAGCATTTAGGCAATGGCTCTATCCTTTTATTTCATAACGATGCAAAATACACCCCCCAAGCGCTGGATACCATTTTGAAAGGCTTGAAAGAAAAAGGATATGACATTGTACCTGTTTCTGAACTCATACATACTGGAGAATATACGGTGGATCATGAAGGCAGACAGATTCCAAGCGGTGAATGAGTGTTTTGGTGCGTAGTCAGTTTAATATGGAAAGAATGGAAATCCTCCTTTTCGATTTATAGAAAAGGGGGATTTTTTATGGAAAAAATTTGTTTTGTTGGGAAAGTAAAATAGATTTGCACAAAGTAAATTTCGTGGAATTTTCATAAAGAGACTATGATTTTTGGGGTGCCGTTTTCATGAAGTTTGGGGCATTTTAAACAGAATCAGAAAACGAAAAACAGAAAATGGAAGTATTGGAATGGCGTATCATGAAAGAAAAGGCAGACATGACCTGTCTTCATATGGTAAAATAAATAAAAGTATTGCTGTAAAAAGCAGAACAGAGTCAGAGATTTTTGGCACACCGTTTTGAATGAGGAGAGAGTTTTATGGCATTTTTACCTGTAACAAAAAAGGAAATGTTAGAAAGAGGATGGGAAAGACCGGATTTTGTATATATCAGCGGGGACGCCTATGTGGATCATCCTTCTTTTGGTGCGGCGATTATCTGTCGTGTATTGGAAAGCCATGGTTATAAGGTTTGTTTTATTCCGCAGCCCAATTGGAGGACAACAGAAGATTTCACCCGTTTTGGGGAGCCAAGGCTGGGTTTCTTGGTCAGTGCTGGCAATATTGATTCCATGGTAAACCATTACACAGTGGCCAAAAAAAGAAGAAAAAAAGATTCCTATTCTCCTGGCGGAGAAATGGGGCTTCGTCCGGATCGTGCTACCATTGTTTATTGTAATAAACTGCGGGAAGTCTATAAAAAGACCCCCATCATCATTGGAGGAATCGAAGCCAGCCTGCGTCGCTTGAGTCATTATGATTACTGGGATAATAAGGTGCGCCGCTCCATTTTGCTGGACAGTGGTGCAGACCTTTTGCTCTATGGCATGGGAGAACACCAGATTATTGAAATGGCAGATGCTTTGGCCAGCGGGCTGCCTGTGGAAGAATTGACGTTCCTCCGCGGTTCTGTATATAAGACAAAAGATATTTCCAGAGCATATGACTATATCGTTTTGCCGAAGTATAACGAAATCAAACAGGACAAAATGAAGTATGCGGAAAGTTTTTTGATCCAATATCAAAATACAGACGCGGTTATTGGCAAAACATTGATTGAGGAATATGATGAGTGGACTGTGGTACAGAATCCACCATCTCCGCCACTGCGGACAAATGAGTTGGATCGTGTGTACGCATTGAATTTTGAGCGTACTTATCATCCTATGTATGAAGAAAAAGGCGGCATTCCTGCCATTGAAGAAGTAAAATTCAGTTTGGTAAGCAATCGCGGCTGTTTTGGGAACTGCAATTTCTGCGCATTGGCATTCCATCAGGGGCGCGTAGTTACAGCGAGAAGCCACCAGTCTTTGGTGACAGAAGCGGAGAAGATTACCCATGACCAAGGATTCAAAGGATATATTCATGACGTAGGCGGGCCGACAGCAAACTTCCGCCAGCCGGCGTGCAAAAAACAGTTAGAGCATGGCGCTTGTCGGAACAAACAGTGCTTGTGGCCTACAAAATGCGAAAATTTGGGTGTAGACCATCGGGATTATGTGAAATTGCTTCGGAAGATCCGCGAAATTCCAAAGGTGAAAAAAGTTTTCATTCGTTCCGGGATTCGGTATGACTATCTGATTTACGATAAAGATGAAACATTTTTCAAGGAGCTTTGCAAATATCATATCAGTGGACAGTTAAAGGTAGCACCGGAACATGTTTCTGATAAAGTTTTGGCGAAAATGGGCAAACCCGGCGGCGACGTATACCAGAGATTCGTCAAGAGATATAAGGAAATCAATGAGCGGTTGGGTATGGATCAGTATCTGGTGCCATATCTGATGAGCAGTCATCCGGGAAGCGACCTCCATGCTGCCATAGAGTTAGCGGAATACCTGCGGGACATCCATCATATGCCGGAACAGGTACAGGATTTTTATCCTACACCAGGGACGCTTTCCACAGCAATGTACTATACAGGCATTGACCCCCGCACAAAAGAAAAGGTCTATGTGCCGAAAACACCCCATGAAAAAGCCATGCAAAGAGCGCTGATGCAGTATCGTCTGCCACAGAATTATGATCTGGTTTATGAAGCTTTGAAATTGGCCCATCGTGAGGATCTCATCGGTTTTGGCCCACAGTGCCTGATTCGCCCCAGACAGATTGCTCAGAAACAAAACGCCAAAAAATCCGCAGCAGGCAAGTCCAGTGGAAAACCCATGGGAAGAACGGGTGGAAAACAGACACCAGCCAAAAAGAAAACCATTCGGAATGTCCATAAGAAAAAATAAAAGTCCTTGCAGTCTGTAACGCAGGCAAGAAACAGAAACAAATTTATTGGAATTTGATTTGTTTGGAATAAGAAAATGAAATGAAAAAAATCCCCTTCCAATCAAGCAGGAAGGGGATTTCTTTTTATGTCAGTGGCAGCGGAATTTCCACTGGTTCTGTTGGCTGGACTTTGCCGTCATAGATGGCCACAACAGAGAAATTCATGAGTTTTCCGTCATTTGTCATGGCAAAGATATCTCCGCACTCGCCGTCGATCCATGCGACGTTGTCAAGGATTTTTCTACGATCGATTTCATAGGGAGAATCAAACCCGTCATTGATCTGAACGACATCATTATAGCCGCAGATAGACAGACTGCCATCTGTGCCGAAGGAAAAGACCGTATCGTCAATGGTCTGTATGTGGTCAATATTCTCTTGTAAAAGGACAGGCGGCGTAAGTTCTGGCTGATCGTTGGAAAAAGAAGAAATGTTGAATCCACTGCCCCAAAGGGTGTTGTCCTGTTTCACAAAATATAGTGTTGCATAAACGGAGCTATAATCTTTGACATCGTCTGTAATTTTTACGGGAAGAAGTACAGGTTCTGTATTTCCAGTGCAAAGCTGTCCATATAGGTTATAGCCCCAGCCCCATAAACTGCCGTCTTTTTTGATTGCAAAAGAAAGATTTGTATGCATTTGTACATTTGTTTCAATTTCTGCTACATCATCTAAGATTTTTACGGGAGATAGCACAGATTCGGTGGCACCATTTCCTAGATTACCCTCGTCATTGTATCCCCATGCCCAAAGGCTGTCATCCTCCCGCAGAGCAAAGGCGTTGGTATATGTATCGAAAGCACCATTGCTAGGGCAAGCAGTGCAGGTAAATGTTTTCACATGATCCAGAACTTTGGTGGGTATTGATACCGTTTCCGTTGTGCCATTTCCCACAGCGCCGTATTGGTTGTATCCCCATGCCCATA